>Ga0272441_10000491_pt1 | contig 90100 bp, 64 predicted proteins | sample SSMProp6N_FD_193582 | JGI IMG/M metagenome (GOLD analysis project Ga0272441, IMG submission 193582) | Marine sediment archaeal communities from Little Sippewissett salt marsh, Falmouth, MA, United States - SSM-Prop-6N | ecosystem: Environmental > Aquatic > Marine > Wetlands > Sediment ... | reverse complement strand
GGCCGACGTCTCGGCTCTATCCCCAGCCGCGCTGCCGGCGACGCGCGATGCCGCGTCCTAGGAGAATCCCCATCCCCAGCAGAACTTGGGGGAGACTCCAGGCTTTTGCGTGTTGACATCCACCCGACCGGCCGGTAGCATTGCGAAGCTTAGTTCAGGGCGTGTGTTTGCCCGCACGGAGCGCCCCGGCCGTTTGCGGTCGGGAGTGGGCCCGTGAGGTCGCGGCCTCGGGTTCAGGCTCCCGGGCAAATCCCCTGCTGCGGCATCGTTTGGCAGTGGCCGGCGCGCACAACGCCCGCGGTCGGCGCGAGACCGAAACCCACCCTACCCGGTGGTGTAATTGGTAACACACAAGGTTTTGGTCCTTGTATTCCAGGTTCAAGTCCTGGCCGGGTAGCGTTACGAAAGAGCATCGGAACCTTGTTGATCCCTGGCCGGGTTGGCTCGCCGGGCTGCCGGCGGGCCGGCGGGTTGCCCGAGCCCGCGTTGGCGTGTCCATCAACGAGGGAACGGATCGACGAGCCAGCGAGTGAACGAAGAAGCCATGTCCATAGCGATCATCCTGGCGGCGGGCAAGGGCACGCGGATGAAGTCGGACCTGCCGAAGGTCCTGCACGAGGTCTACGGCCGGCCGATGGTGGCGTACGTCATGGACGCCGCCCGAGGCGCGGGCTGCGATCGCCTGGTCCTGGTGGTGGGGCATCAGGCTGAACGTGTCCAACAGACGTTCGCCGACGACAGTCACGACGTGGCCTGGGCCCTTCAAGAGCCACAGCTTGGCACGGGGCACGCGGTCCTGGTCTGCCGCGAGCACCTCGAAGGCGTGGAGGGGCCGGTGATCGTGCTGGCCGGGGACGGTCCGCTGATCCGCGCCGAGACCCTCCGCCAATTGCTGGACAAGCACGCCGCCGAGCAGGCCGCGTGCACGCTGGCGACGAGCATCCTGCCGGACCCCGCCCGCTACGGACGGATTCTGCGGGACGAGCAAGGCGAGCTGGTCGGGATCATCGAGTACCTCGACGCCGACGAGTCGCAGCGGCGGATCCACGAGGTGAACGTCTCGATCTACTGCTTCGACGCCGCCGCCCTCCGCGGCGTCCTGGGGGACCTGACCAACGACAACGCCAAGGGCGAGTACTACCTCACCGACACGCTGGGCCTGCTGCGGGCCCGCGGGGGCAAGCTGGCCGCCGTCGCGGCCGTGCCGCCCGAGGATGTCCTCAGCATCAACACCGTCGACCAGCTCGCGGACGTGGAGCGCATCATGGCCCGGCGGGCCGGGGGACAAACCGGATGACCTCCAACCTGAAGATCTTCACCGGCCGGTGCCACCCCGCCCTGGCCGACAGCATCTGCGAGTACCTTGGCATTCGTCCCGGCCGCAAGAGCGTCACGCCCTTTCCCGACGGCGAGCTGTTCGTGCGCCTGGAGGAGGACGTCCGCGGGCGCGACGTGTTCGTGATCCAGCCGACGGCCTCGCCGGTCAACGAGACGTTGATGGAGTTGCTGATCTTCATCGACTGCGCCCGCCGGGCCTCGGCGGAGCGCATCACCGCGGTGATCCCGTACTTCGGGTATGCCCGGCAGGACCGCAAGGACGAAGGCCGCGTGCCCATCACCGCCAAGCTCGTGGCGAACCTGATCGCCACCGCGGGGGCCGACCGCGTGCTGACGATCGACCTGCACGCCGCGCAGATCCAGGGCTTCTTCGACATCCCGGTGGACAACCTCTATGCCGAGCCGGTGCTGAGCCGGTACTACTCCTCCCTGGAGCTGGAGGACCTCGTGCTGGTCAGCCCGGACGTGGGCAACACAAAGCGGGCGCGGGCCTACGCCCAGCGGCTGGGGGGCGACCTCGCCGTGATCGACAAGCGCCGGGTCAGCGGCTCGGACGTCGAGGTCGGGCGCCTCATCGGCGACGTCAGCGGCCGGACCGTCCTGATGATGGACGACATGATCTCCACCGCGGGCACCGTGGCCGGGGCGGCGGAACTGTGCCTGGACAAGGGCGCCCGGCGCATCCTGGTCGGCGCGACGCACGCGGTGCTGGCCGGCCCGGCCATCGAGCGCCTCCGGGCCGCACCGATCGACGAGGTGGTGGTCACCGACACGATCCCGGTCGGCCAGGAGAAGATCGACGCGATCGGCACGCTTCGGGTGTTGACGGTGGCGGAGCTGATTGGCGAGGCGATTCACCGTATCCACAACGACGAATCCGTCAGTAGCCTGTTCCTGAAGGACACCGGCCGATGAGCCCGCCGCTCGGTCCGGCCGCGGAGAGACGACCATGGCATTGCTGAAAGCTTCCACTCGAAACGAGATCGGCTCGCGGCAGGTTCGCCGCCTGCGCGACAAGGGCCTGACGCCGGCGGTCATTTACGGCCGGGGCCAGGACACCAAGTGCGTCACGCTCAGCGAACACGACCTGGAGTTGGCACTGCAGCACGGGGCGCGCGTGCTGGAGGTGGACGTCGACGGGGCGAAAGAGAACTGCCTGGTCAAGGACGTGCAGTGGGACACCTTCGGGCACATGGCCCTCCACGTGGACCTGCTGCGCGTCTCCATGGATGACCGCGTGGAAGTGTCCCTGCCGGTTCTGCTGCGCGGCACGCCGGCCGGAATAGAAGACGGCGGTGTCCTGCACCAGGTCGTCACGGACATCAACGTCGAGTGTCCCGTCGCGTCGATTCCCGAGGACATCCGCGTGCGGATCAACGACCTGAAGGTCGGCGAGTCGCTGCTGCTGAAGGACATCGAGCTGCCCGAGGGCATCCGGCTGTTGGACGACCCCGATACCGCGCTGTGCACGTGCAGCTTCGTGGCCGAGGAAGTCACCGAAGAGGCCGAGGAAGAGGCCGCCGAGCCCGAGGTCATCGGCGAGAAGAAGGAAGCGGAAGGCAGCGAGGAAGCGGGCTCGGGCAGCTAGCGGGACACGAACCGTTGCCCCCGGATGGGCGGCTCGGGTCTTCGGGACCGCACCGTGCAGGACGATCGGGAAGATCGGTGGCGTTTCGTGGCGGGCCTGGGCAACCCCGGGCGCGAATACGAGCGAACGCGCCACAACATGGGCTTCCGCGTGCTGGAAGCCCTGCGAGAGAAGTGGCATGCGGACGACGGGCGAGGCGGGTTCGGCGGGCGGGTCTACGACGCCCGGCCAGTCCGGCCCGGTGACGGGATGCGGCGCGTCCTGCTGTTTGAGCCGCATACCTACATGAACCGCTCCGGGCAGGCGGTGCGGGAGATGGCGACGTTTTACAAGGCCGCGCCCGGCGATCTGCTCATCGTCGTGGACGATATGAACCTGCCGCTTGGGCGGCTGCGGGCGCGGGCAGGCGGGTCGGCCGGCGGGCAGAAGGGCCTGGCCGACATCCTGCGGGCGCTGGGCACACCGGACGTGCCGCGGCTCCGGATCGGCATCGGGCGCCCGCCGGCGCAGTGGGACGCGGTCGATTACGTGCTTTCGCGGTTCGGCGCCGACGAGCAGCCGGTGATCGACGCGGCGATCGACAGGGCGGCGGAAGCCGTCGAGGACTGGGTGTTCCACGGACTGCCGTTCGTGATGGGAAGATACAACAGGAAACCGGACGAGCCCGCGGGGTAAGCGGGCAATCGACCTCGCGGGCCCCGCCCCGAGGCAATCACGGAAAGCGACAAGAGATGAGCCAACCGATGCAGACGTACGAGGGCATGTTCCTGGTGGATGCCGGCAACCCCGATTTCCACGCCGCCAGCGAGCCGGCACGGGTCGCCCTGGAGCGCAACGAGGCCGAAATCCTCGCGATCAACCCGTGGGACGAGCGGCGCCTGGCGTACGAGATCAAGGGGCGGCGCCGGGGGCTGTACATCCTGGCCTACTTCAAGGCCCCCCCGGGGCAAATCTCCGACCTGGAGCGAGACTGCCAGCTCGACGAACGGGTCCTGCGGATGCTCGTGCTGCGCCGCGACGACCTCTCCGACCAGGAGATCCAGTCCGAGACGCCCGCCATGGCCGTCTCCCGCCGGGCCGCCGCCCGAAAGGCCGAACAGGCCGCGACCGAGGCGAAGAGTGCGGCCGACGCAGACACGGCGGACAAGAAGGCCGAGGCGGACACCCCCCCGGCGGCCGAGGCGGACAAGAGCGCCACCGCCGAGACGCCCCCGGCCGAGGCCCCAGCGACCCCGCCGGATCCCGGCGACGCCCCGGCCGCGCCCGCCGAAGACGAACCCGCGGCCGAAGCGCCCGGTACGGACGAAGCTGCCGAGAAACCCGACGACGCCCCGCAGGCATAGGGCGGCCCCGCATCGGGCCCGGCCGCAGACGGAGAGACAGGCTTCCGCAGCGAGGACGCGACATGGCGAGCTATAACAAGGTCATTCTCGTAGGCAACCTGACGCGCGACCCGCAGTTGAGCTACTTGCCGAGCCAGACGCCCGTGGTGGAGTTGGGCCTGGCGGTGAACCGCCGGTGGCGCGGGCAAGACGGCCAGCAGCGGGAGAGCACCTGCTTCATCGACTGCCGCGCCTACGGCAAGCAGGCCGAGACGCTCAACCAGTATGTCCGCAAGGGCAACCCCATTCTCATCGAGGGCCGGCTGGACTTCGACACGTGGCAGGGCCAGGACGGCCAGCGGCGCAGCAAGCACCGGATCTTCATCGAGCGATTCCAGTTCCTCGGCGCCGCGACGGGCGGCAGCGGCGGGCCGTCGAGGGCGCCCGCGCCGCACCCCCAGCAGGCCTCCCAACCCGCACCGTACCCCCAGCAGGCCCCGCCAACCCAGGCGCCCCCACCGCAGCAGCAGCCGTCCTACCAGCCCCCGGCCCCGGCCAATGACGAGCCGCCGTCGCAGGCGCCGCCGTCGGCCTACGACGACGACTTGGGCGGCGGGGAAGATATCCCGTTCTAGGCGAACACTCGGCCCGGAGTGGGGCTTCGCCCCGCCGTCCGGCCGCTTGATCTTGAGACAGCAGAGGAAAACAGAATCATGGCAAGAAGGAAAGGCCCTCCGGGCAGAGGCAAAGGAAGAGGCAAAGCGGGCGGCTCGAAGCGGAAACGCCGCAGCCGGTTCCGCGAACAGGCCAAGTGCCGCTTCTGCCGGCAGAAGGTTCAGGAAGTCGACTACAAGGACATCGGCACGCTGGTGAAGCTCACGACGCAGCAGGGGAAGATCTTCTCCCGCAAGCGGAGCGGCAATTGCGCCCGCCATCAGCGGAGCTGTCGGCGCGCAATCAAGCGGGCGCGCATGCTTGCCTTGATGCCCTATGTCAGCTAGCGCCCCGGCGCTGCGAGAACCACGAGGAACTCACCGATGAAGTCCATCAAGGTGCTGCTGAGAAGGAACGTCGCCAACCTAGGCAAGATCGGCGACCTGGTTGACGTCAAGCCCGGGTACGCGCGGAACTATCTGCTGCCACAAGGCTTGGCCTACCAGCCTACCGATGCCAATGTCCGCCAGGTCGAGCACGAGAAGAGGGCCTATCTCGAAGAGCTCGCCCGCCAGCGGGCGCAGACCGAGGCCCGCGCCAAGCTCGTCGACGGCAAGGAAGTCACCATCTCCGCCCGGGCCAACGAGGAAGGCCACCTCTACGGCTCGGTCGGCCCGGCGCAGGTCGCCGCCGCGCTCGCCGAAGAGGGCCAGTTCGTCGAGGCCGAGAATATCCTCCTGCCCGAGCCCATCCGCCAGCTCGACAAGTACGATGTCCAACTGGACTTCGGGCACGAGGTCACCGCCACAGTCCACGTGTGGGTCGTCCCCATCCGGGGCGAGGACGCAGACGAAGGCGAGACGTTCCCGCCGGCCGAGGACGACGGGCAAGGCGACGAGCCGGCCGACGAGGTCGCCGAATAGGCGGATTCAGCGCAATCGGCCGGCGAAGGCGATTGACTCCTCTTCGCCGGCCGGCGTACAATCGGATCTCCGAGGCCCTACAGGAGCGATTCTCTGTCCGCGCGTTGAAGGCCTGTCACGGATGACGACGGCAAGCGACATTTACCCGGCGAGCGCGTCCGTGCCCCCGCCGGCCGACCCGACGGATTCCGGGTCCGTCCAGCGCGTGCCCCCGCACTCCATCCAGGCCGAGGCGTGCGTCCTCGGCTCGATGATCCTCCACGCGCCGGCGATCGACCTCGTCGTGCAGATCACCCGGGCCGACCACTTCTACCGGCCCGCCCACCAGACCGTCTTCACCGCGCTGATCGAAATGCACGAGCAGCGCAAGCCCATCGACCTCGTCAGCCTCCGCGAGGAGCTCCAGCAACGCAAGCAACTGGCGGCGGTCGGGGGGATCGAATACCTCGTGGCCCTCGTGGAAGGCGTGCCCACGGCCGCCAACGCCGAGTACTACGCCAAGCTCGTGCGCGACAAGGCGATGCTGCGCGAGCTGATCGTGGTCGGCACGGAGATCGTCCAGGAGGCGTTCGACACGCGCGACGACGCCCCCGCCGTCCTGGACCGCGCCGAGCAGCGGGTCTTCGAGATCGCCGCCGACCAGATCGGTGACAATACCTCCACCATGGAAGGCCTGCTCAAGCAGACCTTCGAGATCCTCCAGGAACGCGACAACGAGCTGGTCACCGGCCTCGGAACGCCCTATCACAAGCTCAACGAGCTGACCAGCGGCTTCCAGGACGGCGACATGATCGTCCTCGGCGCCCGCCCGTCGATGGGCAAGACCAGCCTGCTGCTGAACGTGGCCGAGCACATGGCCGTCGTCGACCGCGTGCCCGTGGCGCTGTTCAGCCTGGAGATGTCCCGCCAGCAGGTCGCCCTCCGCATGCTGGCCAGCCACGCCCGCTTCGACCTACAGCGCATCCGTCGGGGGGCCATCAGCCCCGAGGACTGGACTCACCTCCAGAACACCGCCGACGTGCTCAACCCCGCCCCGCTGCTGATCGACGACACGGCCATGCTGACGGTCCTCCAGCTTCGCGCGAAGGCCCGGCGGCTGCACGCGTCGCACGGCATCCGGTGCCTTTTCGTCGATTACCTCCAGCTCATGAGCTACCAGGGGCGGGCCAACAGCCGGCAGGAGCAGATCACGGAGATCTCCCGCGGCATCAAGGCCCTCGCCCGCGAGTTGAACATCCCCGTGGTGGTTGCCGCGCAGCTCAACCGCGGCCCGGCCGACCGCCCCAGCCAGCGCCCGCGGATGAGCGACCTGCGCGAGTCCGGCTCGATCGAGCAGGACGCCGACCTCGTCATGCTCCTGCACAACGAGGACTACTACCACCGCGGCGACCCCGACTGGGTATCGAAGGACATCACCGAGCTGATCGTCGCCAAGCAGCGCAACGGCCCGACCGACACGATCTACCTGCGCTTCCTGGCCCACTGCACCCGCTTCGAGGCCGCCGCGCCCGACTCGTTCGCGATGTGACGGGCGCCCCCCTCGTGCCGGGCGCCCCCCCGGGCGACCAACCGGCGCACCGCGCTTCCGCTTCACTTCCGCGCGAGAAACTTCTTTGACATCGCGGATCGCCGGAAGTATCTTTCCTGCCTGTTTCTACCGATCAGGGCAAGATCGACCGGCCGGAGTAGACGGCTTGTGGCTTCTGCGCGCGGCTGGGTAGACCTCGAGGGACGACCGTGAGCGCATTGATCCGTCGGGCCGTGGTGGCGACGACCTTGGCGCTGGCGCTGTTCGGGCCGGTGGCCGAGGCGCAGGAGACGACCCCCGCCGCTCGCGTGGTGGAGGTCCGCGTGGAGGGCAACAAGCAGATGTCCACCAACGCGGTGCTCGTCTACATCCGCACCCGCCCGGGCCAGGCGTTCAACGAGCAGGTCGTCAAGGGCGACGAGCGCCGTCTCCTGGAGACCGGGCGGTTCGAGTCCGTCGTCGCCACCCGGACGGAAACCGACCAGGGCGTGGTGGTCACCTTCGCCATCGTCGAGCGGCAGCTCGTGGCGGCGGTGATCTTCCGGGGGAACAAGGAATTCGACTCCGGAGACCTCGCCAAGGAGCTGACCTTCGGCGCGGCCGACCCGCTCAGCGCGTTCGACGTCGAGGCCGGGCGACTGGCCCTCGAAAGCAAGTACAAGTCCTCCGGCTATCACTTCGTCGCCGTCACGGTCGACAACCAGGCTCTCAAAGACAACCGGCAGGTCGTCTACACCGTCGTCGAGGGCCCGAAGGTCCGCATCCGCAAGATCCGCTTCGAGGGCAACGAGTTCTTCAGCGGCTTCAAGCTCCGCCAGACGATCGGCACGTCGGCGCGGCTCTGGCCGCTGCTCGAGGGCTTCCTGGACATCGAGCAGGTCGCCCAGGACGTGCTGGCCATCCGCAACCTCTACATCGAGGAGGGCTTCCTGGACGTCGAGGTGGGCCGACTGCTGGAGTTCAGCGAGGACCGCAAGGACGCCACGCTGAAGTTCGTCATCAACGAGGGCCAGCGGTACCGCGTCAATCAGATCATCTTCCGCGGCAACTCGGTGTTCGCCGACGAGGAGCTTGCCAAGCGGATTCGCCTCGCACAGGGCGTGTTCTTCACGGAGCTGTACCTGCGGCGCGACCTCAAGAAGCTCCGCGAGACGTACGGCGAGCTGGGCTACATCGAGGCCGCGGTCAACTCGAAACGGCAGTTCCTGGACCCCACCGCCGAGCCGCCGGCATGGGCGAAGGACGAAGACAAGCCCGCCCTGCTGAACGTGATCTTCGAGATCCGGGAATCCGACCAGTTCAAGGTCGGGCGGATCGACGTGCGGGGCAACACGGTCACGCAGGACCGCGTGATCCGCCGCACGCTGCACATCTTTCCCGAGCAGTTGTTCAACACCGTCGCCCTGGAGGAATCGCGCAAGCGGCTGATGGAGAGCCGGCTGTTCGAGGACGTCTCGATCACGCCGACCGGTCAGGGCGAGAGCGTCCGCGACGTGTTGGTCTCCATCAAGGAAGGCCGCACCGCCGAGTTCCTCATCGGTGCCGGCGTCAGCACGAACAGCGGGCTGCTGGGGACGGTGTCGTTCACGCAGCGGAACTTCGACATTCTCAAGTGGCCGGGCAGTTGGCGCGAGTTCATCCATGGGCAGTCCTTCAAGGGCGCCGGGCAGACGTTCCGGATCACCGCCGAGCCGGGCACGGAGCTGATGCGGTTCAACATCCAGTGGTTCGACCCGGCCCTGTTCGACCTGCCCTACTCGCTGGGCCTGCGCGCGTTTCTGTTTAACCGCGGGCGGGAGAGCTACGACGAGACCCGCTACGGCGGCAGCGTCAGCGTGGGGCACCGCTTCAAGAACCGCTGGTACGGCGAGCTGGCCCTTCGGCCCGAGGGGATCCAGATCGACGATCTCGACAGCGACGCACCGCCGGAAGTCGTCGAGGACGCCGGCGAGCACTTCCTGCTGGGCTTCAAGGGCACGCTGGTCCGCGACCGGACCGACAGCCGCTGGATGCCCTCCGACGGCGACCGCCTCCAGTTCGCCGGCGAGCAGGTCACGGGCGACTACGATTTCTTCCGGGCCACCGGCGAGTATCGCATCTACCGCACGGTCTACGTCGACGCGATGGACCGCAAGCACATCCTCGCCGGTCGGGCAAGCGTCGGGCACATTTTCAGCGACGCCCCGGTCTTCGAGCGGTTCTACGGCGGCGGGATCGGCTCGGTCCGCGGCTTCGACTACCGCGGCATCAGCCCGCGCAGCACGCGGAGCACCAACGACGACCCGATCGGCGGCGAGTTCATGGTCTTTGCCGGCCTGGAGTACTCCTTCCCGATCTTCGGTGTCGAGGGCCAGCAACTCCGCGGCGTCGTCTTCCTGGACTCGGGAACCGTCGAGGAGGATTTCGAGATCAGCACGTACCGCGTCTCGGCCGGGTTCGGCGTGCGGTGGGTCATCCCCCTGTTCGGCCCCGTCCCCATGTCGTTCGACTTCGGCTTCCCGCTGAACAAGGACGAGGAGGACGACGAGGAGATCTTCAGCTTCTCCGTCGGCTGGTCGTTCTAGGACATGGGCTGGCGAAAGCAGCGGCACGGGGGCACGACGTCCCTTGGGTACGCGGTGCGGGACACTATCGCCTGTGACCGCGGGCCGTTTGCTGTATAATCCCCCGAAGGGCCGGGCCGGCGGTCAGGGAAGGCCGCTGTCCTCGGCGCCGCACGATCCCAACAGACCTGTCACAAAGGAAGCAACATGAAGACTTCGCGGCTGGCCACGCTGGCGACCGTCGCCCTTCTGGGCGGCGCGATGCTCTGGACCCATACTTCCGCACAGACTGCGGCCCCGGCGGCCACGCGCATCGCGATCTGCGATCTGGTGGACGTTTTCAACAACTACCAGCGTGCCAAGGACCTCACCGCGCGTCTCAACGAGCGGCGGGAGGCCATCAAGGCCGAGAGCAAGAAACGCAGCGACGCCATCGATGCCCTCCGCCAGGAGCTGGAGAACTACAAGAAGGGCACGAAGAAGTTCAAGGAGACCCTCCACCAGATCCAGTGGCAGTCCCTCCAGGCCCAGGGGTGGCTGAAGTACCAGGACTCCCTCGCCCTCGAGGAGCACCGCGACCTGACGAAGGAGATGTACACGGAGATCAAGGCGATGATCGCCAAGGTCGCCTCGCAGCGGGGCGTCACCATGGTCCTCCAGCGCGAGCCCGAGGAGCTCCAGACCGAGGACACAACGCAGTTGCTGCGCCAGATCTACGGACAGAAGGTCCTCTATCACGCCGAGGAGCTGGACATGACCGAGGCCGTCCTGCTGGCCCTCAACCAGGCCTACCGGGCCAAGACCCCGGCGAAGGCAAACCCGTAAGTGGCGCGCGCCGGGGCCCGGCGCGATCGCCAGGCCTCGACATGCCCCGACGATGGCGGTCGAGGACGTGGGCGGCTATGATGGCGGTTCGGCAGCGATGAGCGAGCGGGTCCTGACAGTCCAGCAGGTGGCGGAGACCGTCGGCGGAGCGGTCGAAGGCGACGGTTCAGTCCGCGTGACCGGCCTGGCCCCCCTAAGCGAGGCCGGCGGCGACGAGTTGACCTTCGCCGACGCCCGGCACGCCAACGCCCTGGCCGACAGCCGCGCCGGTGCGGCGATCGTCGGGCTCGATCGGCCGGCATCCGCCGACGTGCCCCTCGTCCGCGTCGAGGACGTGCCCCGGGCCGTCTTCACGCTGCTGAAGCACCTCGCCGCCCATGCCGACCCCGATCTGCCGGGCCCGGGCGTTCATCCGGCCGCGACGGTCTCGCCCGAGGCCGAGCTCGGCCGGGAGGTTGCCGTCGGCCCCGGCGCGGTGGTTGACGCCGGCGCGAGAATCGGCGACCGCTCGGTGCTCTGCGCGAGCGTCTCCGTAGGCCGCCGCGTCGAGATCGGCGCCGACACGGTCCTGCACGAGGGCGTGGTGGTTCGGGCCGCCAGCCGGATCGGCCGCCGCGTGCGGGTCGGCCCCAACAGCGTGATCGGCTACGAAGGGTTCGGCTACCAGACGATGGACGGCGTGCATCATCACATCCCGCATCTCGGGACGGTGGTCATCGAGGACGACGTGGAACTGGGCGCCTGCGTGTGCGTGGACCGGGCGAAGTTCGGCTCGACGCGAATCTGCACGGGGGCCCGCATCGACAACCTCGTCCAGATCGCGCACAATTGCACCGTCGGGCCCGGCAGCATTCTGGTCGGCCAAGCGGGCCTGGCCGGGAGCGTCACGCTGGGGCGCTACGTCGTGCTGGGCGGCAGCGCGGGCGTGCGGGACAACGTCTCGATGGGCGACGGCGCGCAGTTGGCAGCCTATAGCGGGCTCAGCGAAGACGTGCCCCCCGGCGAGCGCGTTGCGGGCACGCCCGCCCTGCCGGCGCGGGAAGCCTTGCGCGTCTTCCGGTCCTGGCGCCGCCTGCCGGACCTGCTCCGCCGCGTGCGATCGCTTGAAGCGAAGGTCGAGAAGCTTGCAGCCGCAGAAGACCATTAACAATCCGGCCGAGGTCTCGGGCCTCGGCCTGTTCACCGGCGAGGACTGCCGCATGCGCCTCTGCCCGGCGGCGGCCGACGCGGGAATCACGTTCGTCCGAACGGACCTGCCCACGCCGGTTCGCATCCCCGTCGACGTGGCGAACGTCGGCAAGCGCGCCCGCCGTACGACCCTCGTGAACGGCTCGGTGGCCGTCGAGACCGTCGAGCACGTCCTGTCGGCCGTCGCGGGACTGGGGATCGACAACCTCGACATCGAGCTGAGCTCCTCCGAGACGCCCTCGTTGGACGGCTCGACGCGGCCGTTCGTCGAGGCCCTGCTCGGCGCGGGCGTCGTGGAGCAAGACGCGCCGAGGCGTCCGTTCATCGTCGACGAGCCCGTCACCGTCGGCGGAGGCGACGTCACGATCGCCGCCTTGCCCGGCCCGGTGGACTGCCTCGACATCCTCTACGACCTGGACTACTCCGACGCGCCGGCGATCGGGCGTCAGGTGGCGGCCTTCCGCCTCGGCGCGGACGACTACGCCGAGGAGATCGCCCCCGCGCGAACGTTCTCCCTCGAGGCCGAGGCCCGCGAGATGCAGGCCCGCGGCATCGGCGCGCACCTGAGCCCCAAGGAGGTGCTGGTCATCGGCCCCGACGGGCCCATCGACAACGTTTACCGGATGCCCGACGAATGCGCCCGCCACAAGATCGCCGACCTCATCGGGGACCTCGCCCTGCTAGGCCGGCCCATCCGGGGGCGCATCGTGGCCTACCGCACCGGGCACGAGCAGAACCAGGCCCTCGTCCGTCAGATGGTCAAGGCCCTCGCCAAGCGCTCGCGGGAAGAAGCCGCCGCCGGCGAGCCGGTGATGGACATCCGCAAGATCATGCGCCTGCTGCCGCATCGCTATCCGTTCCTGATGGTCGACCGGATCATCGAGCTCGACGGCGACCGCCGGGCGGTGGGCATCAAGAACGTCTCGATCAACGAGCCGTACTTCCAGGGCCACTACCCAGGCCAGCCGATCATGCCCGGCGTGATGATCCTGGAGGCCCTGGCCCAGCTCTCGGGCATCCTGCTGAGCCGCCGGCTGGAGCACACGGGCAAAGTCGCGGTCCTTCTGAGCATGGACCGCGTGAAGATGCGCCGCCCCGTCCGCCCCGGCGATCAGCTCCTGCTGGAGGCCCAGAGGGTCCACGTCCGGTCGCGAACCGGGCACTGCAAGTGCAAGGCCCTCATCGGCCAGGACCTCGCCGCCGAGGCCGAGATCAAGTTCATGCTCGTGGACGCGGAGCCGATCTGATCGAGAAAGCAGATGGGGTCCACCGATTGCGCGAAGAGATGCGGATGAAGGGCCGAAGGCAAGGCGCCGGTGCTTGCCTCCGAGGGGCGGTATCCGCCCGATTCGTGTAGTCTGTCGGCTACCTGTCGCCTCAAAGAACAAGCCATGCCGCGGATATCGAAGAACGCCATCGTGGAAGGAACGGCCCAACTGGCACCCGACGTGGTGGTCGGCCCGTTCAGTTACGTCGGCCCGGAAGCCCGGATCGGGCCGGGCTGCGTGCTGGAGAACAACGTCACCGTCGTCGGCCGCACGACGCTCGGCGCGGGGACACACGTGTTCCCGCTGGCCGTCGTCGGCGCCGCGCCCCCCGGCAGCGAGTCCGCCGGCCAGTGCATCCTCGGCGAGGCGAATGCCGTCCGGGAGCACGTGACCGTCTACGCCGGCGCGGACCGGCCGACGCGGATCGGCAATCACAACCTGGTCATGATCGCCAGCCAGATCGGCGCGGGTGTGTGGATCGGCGACCACGGCATCTTCGACAATTGCACGCAGATCGGACCCGGCGCGGACCTCGAGGACTACGTCCGCATGAGCGGGTTCGCGTCCGTCGCGGCCGGGGTGCGCGTGGGGGCGTATTCCTTCGTGGCGGGCTACGCAGGGATCGAGTCCGACGCGCCCCCCTACGCCATGCTCCAGGGCTACCCCACTCGCGTGCGAGGAGTCAACTCGCGGAACCTGAAGGCCTGTGGCTTCGGAAAGGAAGACATTCAGGCCCTCAAGGCCGCGTTCCGCGAGCTGTTCAACGGGCGGGGTTACAAAGTCAACCGCGAAGCGCTGCTTCGCCTTGCCGACGACCCCACCGCCAACCGCCACGTCCGGCGGCTCGTCGCCGCCCTCCAGGCGGCGGCCAAGCACGGAGACGCCCCTGATGAATGACGTCGCGGTCCTGCAAGAGATCGACCCGGCCGCATACATCGCGCCCGACGCCGTGGTGGGCCCGTACTGCGTGATCGGCCCGCACGTGACGATCGGCCCGGGCACGATCCTGCGGCGGCGCGTGACTGTCCTGGGTCGGACAAGCGTCGGGTCGGGGAACGTGTTCGAGGACGGCTGCGTGCTCGGGGCGATCCCCCAGGACCTCAAGTACGGCGGGGGCCAGACCCTGCTGATGATCGGCCACCGCAACCGCTTCGGGCGCGAGGCGACCGCCCACGTCGGCACCGAGGCGGGTGGGTTCCTCACACGCATCGGCAACGACAACATCCTGATGGACGGCAGCCACGTCGCCCACGACTGCTACGTGGACGACCGTGTCACGCTCGGCCGGCACGTCCTGCTGGCCGGGCACATCCGCATCCACACCGGCGCGGTGATCGACGACCTCAGTGGACTGCACCACTTCGTGACGATCGGGCGCTACGCGAGCGTCGGACCCCATACGCCCGTTCGCCGGGACGTGCCGCCGTTCTGCGACTACCGCAGCCTGGACCACGACTGGGCCGGGCCGCCGGCCGTCCGCGGGCCCCACGAGGCCGGCATCCGGGCCGCCGGCCTCGGGGCCGATGAGGAGCGCGAGCTTCGGTACGCCCTGCGCGAGCTGTTCGACGATGAGTCCGCCCTGCAAACGAAGATCGAGCAACTGGTCAACATGGGCGTCGAGGGCGAGGCCGCGGCCCTGTGCGAGTTCTGCAACCGCAGCCTCCAGGGCGTCTACGGGCGGTATCGCGAGAAGTTCCGCGGGGAGAAGCCGCCCGAGGCCCGCCACTTCCTGCCCCGCGACGGGGCTTTCGACACGCGAAGGAACATGCCATGAGCTTCCGCGTCGCTGTCGTGGGGTGCGGGCGAATGGGCAAGCTCCACGCCCGCGTCCTGAGCGAAATGGACGCCGCCGAGCTGGCCTGCGTGGTCGACACGCACGCCCCCACCGCGAAGGCCGTCGCGCGGCAGCGCGGCTGCGAGGCCCGGTTCGACCCCGCCGACGCCGTCGAGGCCGTCGACGCCGCGATTATCGCCGTGCCCACAGTGCATCACGTGTCCGCGGCCCGGCCGTTCGTCGAGGCCGGCAAGCCCGTCCTCATCGAGAAACCCCTTACCGGTGACGTCGCCGAGGGCGAAGAGCTCATCGCGCTGGCCGAAAGGACCGGCACGACCGTGCAGGTCGGGCACACCGAGCGGTTCAACCCTGCCGTGGTGGCCATGCGGAAGTACGCCATCCGCCCGAAATTCATCGAGGCCCACCGGATCAGCCCGTTCACGTTCCGCTCCGCCGACGTCGGCGTCGTGCTGGACATGATGATCCACGACCTCGACCTGGTCTTGATGATGGCCGAGGGGGAGGTGGAAGAGATCCGTGCCGTGGGCGTCAACGTGGTGGGCCGGCACGAGGACATCTGCAACACCCGGCTGACGTTCGACCGGGGGTGCGTGGCGAACGTGACCGCCAGCCGGCTGGCCATCAAGACCGAACGGAAGATGCGCATCTTCTCCGAAGAGGCCTACGTGTCGGTGGACTATGGCAAGAAGGTCGGCATCGCCATCCAGAAAAGCCAGAACCTCGACCTGATCCAAATGGCCCGCGAGTTGGACGTGGATGACATCGCCGAACTGGCCGAGAGCGTGGACTACACGAAGCTCATCCACATGGAGGAGCTGACGGTCGACGACTCGACCGAGCCGCTCCGGCGCCAGGCCGAGGCCTTCAGCGAAACCGTCACCCGCGGCGCGCCGCCCGTGGTCAGCGCCGCCGACGGCCTCGCCGCCGTTCGGGTCGCCACCCAGATTACCGACCAGATCAAGCATCACCGCTGGGACGGCCCCGCCAGCCCCCGCGAGGGCTTCGACATCCTCAAGAAGCCCACCTGACACTCCTGGGGTCAAACCTACACTTTTTACTTTTTCCAAAGGCACTGTAGGCCGTAAGTCCTTTTGATTATGAGAGCTGCGCGGAATTGGCGCCAGATTGGGGCAAGGGGTGCATGAGAATATACCCCCTGTAAGCCAAGGTAAAAAAATGAGATATAGAAAAAGTAAAAAGTGTAGGTTTGACCCCATTATGGGGAGAATGCGTGAATTAGCCAAGTAGCAGAGACTGGGGCAGAGGTGATGGACAAGAGGTTGGGGATAGCTGCACGGTTGTATGCGTCGATCGTGATGCCGTAGAGCCGCTTCGTTTGCGCAGCGGGTTGAGCCCGGTTCAGACCATCGACGAGGCCCTGCAGACGGAGAGGCCGAGGGGCGAGGGCGGCGGCCAGTTCGGGGAGGTCCCCGAGGGCGACCGCGCCGGGGACGACCGCGTCCGGCGGCACGTAGACGAACGGGCTTTCGAGCACCGAGCCGAAGTCACTCAGGCCCCCGCGCACACAGACGGCGGCGACGTCCTCTTCGAACAGTCCCCCGAGCAAGGCAAGCAGCCCGCCGGTGGGCTCGGACCCCCTCGGCCGACCGTCCACGTGGCGGGGCATGCGGAAGGACGCGTCGGGTGGATTGGGCGCGGCGAAGGAATCGCCCCACAGCGCAAGGCGGCCGGCGTCGATGTCTTCCCGGCGGCGGAGGTAACGCAGGAGGGATCGCAGGTCCCGCAGCCGGCAGCCCACCATCGTGCCGCCGAGCATCATCTCCGTCGCACAGTGGGCCGTCATGGCTCCCCATCGCTGGCGGGAGCCTTCGGGCTTCGTCTCCCCCGTGCCGCGCACGTCGGGCAGGCAGACGGCGAGGCCCGCGCCGAGGAGTTCGGCAATCTCGGCTGCGCGATGCTGCAGGAAACCCGCCTTGCCTGCGTTGGCCACACACACCACGCAGGGCCGCGGCCCCCTTGACTTCTGCCGCGGCGTCAGCAGGAGGACCGGCGCGACGATGTCGGGCTCCACGCGCAGCAGCAGCCTCTCGACGCCCGCGTCCTGCTCGCCCACGTCGGCTGCCCCGATGCGCTCCCCCTCGGGCTCGCGCGCGGGCGCGACATCGCCCAGCACACCGGCCCACTGCTCCCGCAGCAAGGCCCGACGTCGCGCCGCGGGCATGCCCATGGCCTTCTCACGCACCCCCGCCGCCTTGGCGGCCGCCATGGCCGGCAGAACATCGCACAACCGCTTGGGCTTCAACTGCCGAGACAGCCTGGGGGTCATGCATCGCAGCTCTTCCCGGTCGCGGCGGCGGGAGTACTCCTCGTCCGGCCGGACGGCGATGCCGAACCATCGCGCCAGCAGTGGATGGATCCCGCGCCGGTGGAGCGGGCCGATGTTCGTACAGTGGCTGGCTTGAGGCGGGCGCCCCCGGAGCTCGCCGCGTCCGTGTACGGCGGCAAGGGCCTCGCCGGCCCCGTAGAAACCCCAGATCCGCTGCAGGCGTTTCCAGACGGGATCGCGCTGCCGGTCCCAACGGAACTCGTGGGCGTATACCAGCCGCCGCGGCGCAATGCCGCCCACAATCACCCACGGGAGAAAGCCCTCGCTGGCGGAGCACAGCAGGTTCCGCGTGGACTCGAAGCTGCCGGAACCGGCGTAACGAAACGCCTGCTCGGCATCGTCGGGCAGCGGATAGGCCGTCTCCGGCTGCGGGCCGCCGAAGTTGAAGACCACCGCGCAAGCGATGCGGTCGTCCAGCGCCGCCGTCACTGCCGCCGGGTCGCCCCCGCCGGCCACCGCGCCCAGCAGGATGATCCGCTTGGGATCGACGCCCGGCCGGGCAAGCAACACGTCGACGCCGCGCATCAGGTCCCACACGAACCAGCCCATCAGGCTCTCGCCAGCCAGGTGAAGCTGCATGCCCACGTCCCATCGGAAGTAGTAATCCTGCCGGCCGACGCGAAAGGGCTTGGGAAAGTCCGCCGCCCTCGCGAACGGATGCTGCCGCCGCTCCCCGTGGCCGAGCAGGTCGGGCACGAGCACCACGCAGCCCGCTCGCGCCCACGTCATCGCCATGTCCTGCAGCTCGCCCTGTTCCTTGGGGGCGTGGTGACTGTGACACAACAGGATGCCCGGCATCGCCCCCGCCCGGCGCGACGGCTCGTAGAGGTTCGCCGTCACCCACAACCCCGCCCGGCCGCGATAGACCAGGTTCAGGATGCGAAAGCCCTCGCCCTCGACCGTCCCGCTGACGTGGACGATCGGCTCGCCCGGGGCCTTCGGCATCGGTCCCAGCGAACGGCGAAGCCGCGCGAGCTTGTCCGCCCGGAACCGCTGCCAGTCGGCCCGATCGCGAATGGCTCGCCACGCGGCCGTGCTGGCCCGATCGGCCGCGGTCAGACGGCTGCGCAGATGCGTCGGCACCTGTTGTTGCGCCGCTGCCCGCCGTGCGGCCGGCAGGACGTGGGAGTCCAGCGTGCCGAGCCGTCTCGCCAATCCAGCCACCTCAGCCCCCCTCCCACTTGTCGCCAGCAGGACCGCCGCCAGGATGGCCCCTGCGTTTTCGCATGCTCTCACGGGTGTTCTCTCTCATGGCTGATTTCGTCCAGCGGGTAAGCAATGGGACTTGCCCGATTGCGCACAATGCTGCTACACGGAGACCCGACCTGTGTCCATCGTGATAGCCGACATGCGGCGGAGAAGTCAAACTGTTGTGGTGACCCCGGAATCCAGGACCGGGGGGCTCAAGTCGCCCCTCCGAGCAGCCGATAGGCTAAGCGCGGGACGGAATCGGCACGTTCGCCGACGTGCTCGGGGCAGAGTCGGGGCACGCGGCACGGGGCATAGACGTGATTCCTGCGGACAGAACAACCACGCCGGCCGGCGGCACACCTGGCCGGACTCTCGGCTCCACGGTCCTTCCTGGCGCTTCCTTGCGCCTTTCGATCGACGGCCCACCCCTTGTCCGGCCCGACATGTGGGAAGGGAATCGCCTGCTCAGCTCGACCCTGACAGGCCTCCCCCGGGTCCCCGGCTGGCGCTGCTTCGCGCAGCGGACGCATCCTGCCCACAACGCGTTTGCCGACCGACCCGCCGTCGATCACACCGGCCGCCACCACGTGCCTTCAGGCAGGGCGGCCGAACGCCACCGTTCGTGAGGCAGCAAGCCCCGCCTTCCTACCTTGGGGAGGCGGGGCCCACGCCTTCCACGATCCCCCCTTCTCAGCCAGGCAACGTGCGGGGCGCCGCTGCCGGCTCGGGCGGGCTGTGCGCGGGGCGTGCGGCCGTGGCGGCTGCGAACAACTCCTCGGCGTGGTAGCTGCTGCGGACCCGGGGGCCGGCGGCGACGGCGGGGAAGCCCAGGGCCCGCGCCTCGACCTCGATCTCGGCGAGCTCTGCCGGCTCGACGAAGCGGGCGACGGGGTGATGGTTCGGCGAGGGGGCGAGGTACTGGCCGATGGTGAGGGCATCGCAGCCGACCTGGCGAAGGTCATGGAGGACCTGCCGCAGCTCCTCCCGGGTCTCGCCCACGCCGACCATCAGGCCGCTCTTGGTGCGGACCGGCCGGGCGGGCGGGGCAAGCCGACGTGCCGCGGCCAGGACCGACAGGCTGCGCCGGTAGTCCGCCTCGGGCCGGACGACGGGGTAGAGGCGGGGGACGGTCTCGACGTTGTGGTTGAACACGTCGCACCCGGCGGCGAGCACCGTCGCGACGGCGGACTCGCTGCCCTGGAAATCGGGCGTGAGCACCTCGATGGCGGCATGGGGCAGACGCCGGCGCACGGCGCGGAGGACGCGAGCGAAGTGTCCGGCCCCGCCGTCGGGCAGGTCGTCGCGCGTCACGGAGGTGATCACCACGTGGGCGAGGCCGAGGCGGGCGGCGGCCTCCGCGACGGCGTCCGGCTCGTCGGGGCGAGGCGGAAGCGGCGGGCCGCCGGGAACGGCACAGAACCGGCAGGCGCGGGTGCAGCGGTCGCCGAGGATCAGGAAGGTGGCCGTTCGACGCGCGAAGCACTCCGCCTGGTTGGGGCAATGGGCGCTGGAGCAGACCGTCGCCAGGCCGAGCTCCGCCAGCAGGTCCCGAACCGCCGCGGCGTGCGGGCCCGTGGGGGCGCGGCGGCGGAGCCATCGCGGCAGGCGCGGGCCGCGGGGCGCCTCTGCCACGACGGCGTCGAAGCCCAGTGTCTCCCGAAGGCAGGCCACCAGGACGGGCTTGACCTCCGCGACGGGCACGTCCCGGCCCAGCAGGCGGGACAGGCTCGTCACCCCGCTGTCGCGGATGCCGCAGGGGACGATCGCATCGAACCCGCGGAGGTCGGCCGCAACGTTCAACGCCAGCCCGTGGTACGCCACCCATCGCCGCACGGCCACGCCGATGGCAGCGATTTTCTCGGCCCCAACCCAGACGCCCGTATGCCTGCCGCGCCGCCCGGCCTCGACGCCGAACCGCGCGAGCAGGTGGATGATCGCCTCTTCCAGGTTGCGGACGTAGCCGTGCACGGTCCGTCGGCGCGGGTCGAGGCGGACGATCGGATACGCCACGAGTTGGCCCGGCCCGTGCCAGGTGACGTCTCCCCCGCGGCGGGACTCGACGAGGTCCCACCCGGCCGCCTCGATCTGTCGGCGGGAGGCCACCACGTGCTCAGCCTTCGCTCGCCGCCCGAGCGTGATGACGGGCGGGTCGTGCTCGACAAGGACCACGTAGCCCCGCTTGCCGTCGCCTGCCCGCACGCGTTCCACCAGCTCGAGCTGGAACTCCAGCGTCGGCTGGTATGCCGCCCGCCCCCGGTCAATGGCCCGCAATGTACGCATCAGCCTGCCGTTCCAGAAAAAGGTGTCAGGAACCTTTTTCGTCGTTCGGCATCCTATCCCGGGGATGCTGCGAAAAAGGTTCCTGACACCTTTTTCCTGAGCGCCCTTTCCTTGCCGCGTGCGCCGCCCAGGCCTCGGCGACGGCGGCGGCGGCTTCCTGGAAGGTGGGGTGGGCGTGGATCGTCTCGTGAAGCTGCCCCAACGTCAGGCCGCAGCGCATCACGAGGGCGAACTCCTGGATCAGGTCGGTCGCGTGGGGGCCGATCCACAGCGCGCCGTGGACTTGGCCGGTCTCGGCGTCGGCGACGACCTTCAGCCCGCCGGCCGGTTCACCGCACGCGACGGCCATGCTGCTGTTGGCGAGGCTGTAGCGAAACACGCGGGGTCGGTTGAAGCGCCGCTTGGCCTCCGCGAGGGACAGGCCGACCGAGGCGACCTCCGGGTGCGTGTACACGCCGACGGGCACGACGGCGCGGTCGTCGGGGCAATCGTAGCCCATGATGCACTCGGCCGCGACGTAGCCCATTCGCTCGGCGAGGTGCGCGTATTGCCTTTCCTCCGCCACGTCGCCGACGGCATAGATGCCCTCGACGCCCGTGCGGCAGCGGTCGTCGACGGGGAGAATACCGCCTTCCGGGGATAGCCCGACGGTCTCCAGGCCGACGCCGTCCACGTTCGCCTTCCGTCCGACGGCGATCAGCGCACGATCGGCCCGCAGCGCCGTGCCGTCGTCCAGCCGGGCGGTCACGCCGCCGTCGTCCGCGGACATCTCGGCGATCTTCCGGCCGGTGTGGACGGTCACGCCGACTTCGGCAAGCGATTGGGCGACGGCCTTGCCCGCGTCGGCATCGAGCGGGGGAAGCAGCCCGTCCAGCATCTCCACGAGGGTCGTCGGGACGCCCAACTCGCCGTAGATCGTGGCGAACTCACATCCGATCACGCCGCCTCCGACGACGAGCACACTCTCGGGCAGGTCTTCGGCCACGGTCGCCTCGTCGGTGGTCATCACGCGCGGCGAATCCCAGGGAGCGAAGCCCGGGCGGACCGGGGCCGAGCCGGTCGCGATCACCACCGCTCGGCCGGTGACCCGCTGCGCGCCTTCGGGCGTCTGAACGGCCACGGTGTGCGCGTCGATCAGCCGCCCCGAGCCGCGGACAACGTCGATGGCGCGATTCGCCTTTGCCGCGCCCTCGGCGCGGGTGCGAAGGGTCTCGACAACGTCCCTGACGCGCCGCATGAACGCTCGCCCGTCCCGCTTGGGCTCGACAGGCTCCAGGCCCAAGGCCGCGCCGTTGCGCATTCGCCGGCAGACGCCCCCGGCCGCAAGCATCGCTTTGGTGGGTATGCAGCCGACGTTCAGGCAAGCCCCGCCGAGGTGGCCCCGCTCGACGAGGCACGCCCACCCGCCGCGGCGCGCGACCTGCGTGGCGACCGCCGTGCCGCCGGGACCGCCGCCGAGGACGATCACGTCGTAGGTCCCTTCGGCCATCTCAGCCGTCTCCCGAGCCCAGCGAGGCCACGTCCGGCTTGCGGGCCGCCAGCGTCTCGTCGAGCTGCCCCACCGGCGTGGTGGTCGGGCAGGCCGTCAGTTGCTCGGGGGCGCTCTCGGCCAGGGCGGCGATCTCGATCATCGCGTCGACGAAGGCATCGAGTGTCTCCTTCGATTCGGTCTCGGTCGGCTCGATCATCAGCGCCTCGGGCACGATCAGGGGGAAGTAGACCGTCGGCGGATGGAAGCCCCGGTCGATCAGGGCCTTGGCGACGTTCAGCGCCCGCACGCCCCGGGCCGCCTGCCGGGCCGCGGAGAAGACACACTCGTGCTTGCAGACTCGATCGACCGGCAGGTCGTAGTGCCCCTTGAGCTTCGCCAGCACGTAGTTGGCGTTGAGCACCGCGTTGCCCGAGACGCGCCGCAGCCCCTCCCCGCCGAGCATCAGCAGGTACGCGTACGCCCGGACGATGATCGCGAAGTTGCCGTAGAACGGCGCGACGTAGCCGATGGATTTCGGCCGATCGTAGTCCAGCCAGTACGACCCGTCCTCCCGCTCGCAGATCACGCTGGTGGGCAGGAAATCGGTGAGCTTCTCGACGACGCCCACCGGGCCCGCGCCGGGCCCGCCGCCGCCGTGGGGCGTGGCGAACGTCTTGTGCAAATTGACGTGCACGATGTCGAAGCCCACGTCGCCCGGCCGGCACCGGCCCAGCAGGGCGTTGAGGTTCGCACCGTCGCAGTACATCAGGCCGTCGACGCTGTGGATGAGGTCCGCGATCTCTTTGATCCGCGGGTTGAACAGCCCCAGCGTGTTGGGGCAGGTGAGCATCAGGCCGGCGACCTTGTCGTCCAGCACGGCCTTGAGGGCGTCGACGTCCATCACGCCGTCGGCGGTGGAGGGCACGGTCTTGACCGCGAAGCCCGCGATGGCCGCACTGGCCGGGTTCGTGCCATGGGCGCTGTCGGGAATGAGGATGGTGGTCTTCTCGTGGCCGCGATCCGCATGGTAGGCCGCGATGATCATCACGCCCGTCAACTCGCCGTGGGCGCCCGCCAGCGGCTGCATCGTGAACTGGGCCATCCCGCAGATTTCGCTGAGCAGGCGGGCCATCTCGTACAAGACCTCGAGGGCGCCCTGGACCATCATCTCCCCGCCGGCGAGCTGGGGGATCAACGGATGCAGGTACGCGAAGCCCGGATAGTGCGCCACGCGCTCGGTGGCCTTGGGGTTGTACTTCATCGTGCACGAACCGAGCGGGTAGAAGCCCGTGTCCACGCCGAAGTTCCTGCTGCTCAGCTCGGTGAAGTGCCGCACCACGTCCAGCTCGCTCAGCTCGGGCAGCTCGGGCGGCGTGTCCCGCAGCAGCTCGGGCTTGATCGGCGGCTGGGCGTCGACGCCGCTGGAGACGTTTCGCACGGCCCGGCGGCCGGGGACCGACTTGTCGAAAATCGTCTTCACAGGATCACCTCCAGGGCGTGGGCGAGGTAGTCGATGTCTTCCTTCGTGCGTTTCTCGGTGAGGGCGACGAGCAGGCAGTTGCTCATCTCCGGCCAGTACCGCCCCAGCGGGAAGCCCGCGGCGATGTTCCGCGTGAACAGCGCACGGATGACCTTGTCGGCGGCCATCGGCAGGTTCAGCACGAACTCGTTGAAATACCAGCGTTTGGGGAAACGCATCGTCACGCCGGGCACCTGGAGGAGGCGCTCGCGGGCGTAGTCGGCCTTCTCCGCACAGACCCGCGCCAGCTCCCGCAAGCCCTGCTTGCCCAGCAGGCTGAGGTACACCACGGCGGTCAGGGCGCAGAGACCCTGGTTCGTGCAGATGTTGCTCGTGGCCTTCTCGCGCCGGATGTGCTGCTCGCGGGCCTGGAGCGTCAGCACGAAGCCCTCTCGGCCCCGGGCGTCCACGGTCCGCCCCGCGATCCGCCCGGGCATCTTGCGGATGTGCTTCTTCCGCGTGGCCATGAAGCCGAGGTACGGCCCGCCGAAGGAAACCGGCATGCCGAGGCTCTGGCCCTCGCCGACGACGATGTCCGCGCCCATCTGCCCCGGCGGCTTCAGCAGGCCCATCGCGATCGGGTAGCAGGAGACGATCAGCAGCCCGCCGCGCGCGTGGACCATCTCGGCGAGGTCCGAGACATCGTCGATGCAGCCGAAGAAGTTGGGATTCTGGACGATCACCGCGGCCGTGGCGTCGCTGATCTGGGCGGCGAGGGCGTCGCGGTCGGGCAGGCCGCCGCGCGAGGCCGTCTCCTCCAGGTCGATGCCCAGGTTGCCCGTGTACGACCGGACCATCTTGCGGTGGATGGGGCTGACCGAATCGTCGATGATCACCTGGTTGCGGCGCGTGATCCGCAGGGCCATCATGATGGCCTCGTACACGGCCGTGCCGCCGTCGTAAATCGAGGCGTTGGCGACCTCCATATCCACCAGCCGGCAGATCGCGGACTGGAACTCGTAGATCGCCTGAAGCGTGCCCTGCGAGATCTCCGGCTGATACGGCGTGTAGGCGGTGTAGAACTCGCTGCGGGTGACGATCGCCTCGAGCGCCGCGGGGATGAAGTGATCGTAGAACCCGCCACCGAGGAAACCGATCTGCCCGGTGGTATTGCGGCCGGCGAGGGCGGCCATCTTCGTGCGCGCTTCCTGCTCGGTCAGCCCCGGCGGGATATCCAGCCCGCAGCAGAGCAACTCGGGCGGGATGTCGGCGAAGAGCTCCTCGATGCTCTCGACGCCGATCGCCGCAAGCATCTCCCGCTGTTGGGCTTCGGTGTTGGCGATGAAGGGCATCAGTGCTCCTCTTGGGCCAGGAACTCCTCGTAGGCCGCGGGGTCCATCAGTGCGTCCACTTCGGCGGGGTTGTCTAGCTCGATCTTGTAGATCCAGCCTTCACCGTAGCAGTCGGAATTCACCACGCCGGGGTCGTCCTCCAGGGCCTCGTTGACCGCGACGACTTTCCCGCCGGCCGGGGCATAGATGCTGGCGGCCGCCTTGGCCGACTCGACCGCACACGCCTCGGCGCCCTGGGCGAGTTCCTGGCCGACGGGCGGCAGCTCGACAAACGTGATGTCGCCCAGCGCCGCCTGGGCATGGTCGGTGATGCCCACCGTGCCGATGCCTTCCGCGACGCGGATCCACTCGTGCTCCCGGGTGTAGGAGAGGTCCTTCGGTACCATGTGCTGTTGCTCCGTTCAGAGGTCTCTCGTTCTGCACGTTCCTTCGGTGTAAAGAGGTTTCTCGCCGACGGTCACGGGCAGATGCGTCCGCCCGGTGTCGACGATCAGCTCCCGGCCCGGCTCGGCGAAGGCCGGCTCGACGTACGCCATGCCGATCGACACCTCCAGGCTGGGCGAGAACGCCCCGCTGGTAACGCAACCCACGCCCCGGCCCTCGGCGAGAACCACGTTGCCCGGGTTCGCCCGCCGGCGGGACCCCGCCTGGAAGGCCACCAGTACCCGCGGCGGGCCGGTCTCCGCGACGGCCCGCAACCTCGCGGCCCCGATGAAGTCGCGGGTCGGCTTGGCGAACGTGCCCAGCCCCGCCTCAATCGGGTTGTGCTCGACACTCAATTCGTGTCCGTACAAGGGGTAACACATCTCAAGCCGTAGCGAGTCCCGCGCGCCCAGACCCGCCGGACGAACCGCTTCGTGGGCCAGAAGCCCCTCGAGAATTGCGGGCATCTGCTCGCCCGGCGCCATGATCTCGTAGCCCAGTTCCCCGGTGTAGCCGGTGCGGCTGAGGATGCATCTCCTTCCGCAGCAATCGGTTGCGGCCACGCCGAAGAAACCCAGCGCGCCCAGGTCCGTATCCACCAGCGGCCCCAGCACATCCGCCGCGGCGGGGCCCTGAAGATCCACCTTGCCCCATCCGGCGGCCGTGCGGTTCTCCACGCCCGTGTCGCCGGCCAAGTGTCCACAGATCCAGGCGTAATCGCCCTCCGCCGTGCCCGCGTTGACGACCAGCAGGAGCTCCTCGGACCCGAGGCGCATGAGGATCGTGTCGTCGATCACGCCCGCGTCCTCGTTGAGCAGGAAACCGTAACGGCAGCGGCCGACGGCGAGGTTCTCGGCGTCCTGGGTGCAGACCCGCCCGAGTTGCGACGCCGCGTCCGGGCCGCGAAAAACGAACTGCCCCATGTGGCTGGTATCGAAGACGACGGCGGCGGCGCGGCAGTGTCTGTGCTCGGAGAGCACCCCTTCGTACTGCACGGGCAGGACCCAGCCGCCGAACTCCACCATGCGTCCGCCCAGCGCAACGTGTTGTGCGTAAAGGGCTGTTTTCTCGGGCACTGTTCGAATCTCCCTGGAAGAAAGAACGCCAACTCGCACCGGTTTGGAGGGTCTATCTCATCGTACGCCGGCCCTGCGGGAAAGACAGTGAACTTAACACGTTTGGCCGGGGTACTCAAGAAGGTAGGGCTTCGGTCCGGTGGGTTGGATTTCTCGCCGGTGGCGGCCCTACAATTGTCTGCTGGAGGAACGGCGGCTCCCCGAGTCTCGTCTTCCTTCGGCGGTTTGTGAGGTGCCCATGGAACCGGACCGTATACTCCTAGACATCGAGACCCAACGAGATTTCTTCGTCCGCAGCGGGACCTGTTTTACGCGACAGGCGGGCAACGTCGCTCGCCATATCTACCGCCTGTTCGCCTGGGCCAGAGCCAGCCACGTGCCCGTCCTCAGCACGGTCCTTCGGGTCCGGCCGGGACAGATCGGCCCCCTGGCGCGCCGGCCCCACTGCATCGAAGGCAGCGAAGGGGAGAAGAAGCTCCGCAGGACGGCCCTGGCCAGCCGGATCAACCTCGGCCTGCTGAACACGACCGACTTGCCGGACCATATCTTCCGCCACTACCAGCAGGTGATCTTCGAGAAGCGTCACACGGACATTTTCGCCCACGCGCGGGCGGAGCGGCTGATCACCGAGCTGCCCAAGGCCGCCTTCGTTCTCTGCGGCGCGGGGGTGGCCGGCGGGATCGTCCAGGCGGCCATCGGCCTGCGAAACCGGGGCTTCAGCGTCATTCTCGCCAGCGACGCGGTCGCCACACTCCGCCCCGAGGCCGCCCCGATGGCGCGCCTCCGGATGGAGGCCAAAGGCGTGGTGTTTGCGCCGGTCGATAAGATCATCGCCCCCGGCGCGGGCCGGCCCCGCCGCCGCCCCTTTCGTCGAGCGGCGCAGGTAGGCCGGCAGGAATTCTAACCCCGCCCAGCGGGTCTCCGCGGCCCGTGATCGGCGGACCTGCCGGGGCCCGTGTGCGGCGCCACCGCGCTCCATGGGAAGTTGACACGCCCGGCCCATAGCGGCACAATGCGCCGATCATGTCCGAGCCGTGCATGCCGTCTGCCGTGAAACTGATCTGCGGGATGATCTCTGCAGAGCCCGCCCTGTTCGACGAGGTGGCCGTGGACCTGGTCAACGTTTTCGGCCCGGTCGAGATCGCCGGGGAAACGACGCCCTTTGACTTCACTCACTATTACGACGAGGAGATGGGCACGCCGCTGTTCCGGCGGTTCCTCTGCTTCGGGCCGGGCTTCGACCCGGGCGCGCTGGCTGACGCCAAGCTCCACACGAACGCCATCGAGGCCGAGTACGCCGAGCGGTTCGGGGCGGCGTTGTCCATTCGCCGGCCGCTCAACCTGGACCCCGGGTACGTCGAGCCGTCGAAGCTCGTGCTGGCGAGCATGAAGAACTTCTCTCACCGCGTCTACCTCGGCCGCGGCGTGTATGCGGAAGTGACGTTGCTGTACCGCAAGGGCCGCTGGCAACCGCTGGAGTGGACGTTCCCCGATTACGCCTCGGGACGCTATGGTACCTTCCTGTCGGCCGTGCGAAACCGGCTCCGCTGCCCCGCCGGCGGGGGGACGGGGCGATGATCGTCGCCGCTGCCCTGGGTGCCGCGGCGCTGGCGTTCGCCGTGAGCTTCCTGGCCGTGCCGGTCGCGGCGCGGGTGGCGAATCGCTTCGGCATGGTGGACCTGCCGGGCAAGCATAAGGCCCACCCTCATCCCACGCCCTTGCTCGGCGGCTGCGCGATCTTCGCCGGCATCCTCCTGCCGAGTCTGCTCGTGCTGTCGATCGCGTCGGTCTGGGCCGTCGAGGGCACGCCGCGATTCGTGCGGGAACTGGCCGCTCACGTGCCCGGGGCGGCCGCAAAGGCCCCCCAGGCTATCGGCATCCTCGCGTGCGCGATGCTGCTGCACGTCGTGGGCATCGTCGATGACCGCAAACAACTCGGCCCGTGGTTGAAGCTGATCGCCCAGTTCATCGCGGCCGTGGCGGCGGTAGGCTTGTTCGACGTGCGGGTTCTCACGGCGTTGGGGCCCTGGCCCAGTGCGATCCTGACGGCGATCTGGCTGGTGACGATCACCAACGCGTTCAACTTCCTGGATAACATGGACGGGCTGTCGGCGGGGGTGGGGGCGATCTGCGCCGCGGCGATGCTCGGCGCGGCCGCGAGCCTCGGGCAGTGGTTCGTCACGGGGTGGCTGTGCGTGCTGCTGGGGGCGCTGCTGGGCTTCCTGCCGCATAACTTCCCGCCCGCGCGGGTGTTCATGGGCGACGCCGGCTCGCTGGTGATCGGCTTCCTGCTGGGCGTGCTGAGCTGCCTGACGACCTACGTCCGCCCGGGCGAGACCTACTACCTGTACGGGGTATTCGTCCCGCTGGTGCTGATGGCCGTGCCGCTGTACGACATGGTCAGCGTGATCACGCTGCGTCTGAAGGACCGCCGCAGCCCGATGGTCGGCGACCGGAGGCACTTCAGTCACCGGCTCGTTCGCCGCGGGATGAGCCGGCGGACAGCGGTGCTGACGATTCACCTCTGCACGGCCGGGACGGCCATCGCCGCCCTGCTCCTGCCCCGCGTGGACGACGTGGGCGCGGTGCTGGTCCTCGTGCAGACGGTGGCGATCCTGCTGATCATCGCCCTGCTGGAGACGGCGGACGGCAAGTCGAGACCATGAGCAGCCCCGACCGCGATGACGACCTGCCCGCCCCGGCTCTCGCGGCGGCTGGCCAGCGCCTGCACGGCGCGGCGTTCGTGGTGCTGCTGGCGTCGGTGGCGGCGCGGTGCTTCCTTTCCGAGCTGCCCTACGACAACTCCGCCCTTCAGTTTCTCCCCGACGACCGCGGCATCCTGGCGACCCAGCCGGTGAACAACCCCATGGCGTACCGGGCGGACCGGTCGGAGCTGTCGCGGATGACGTTCGCCGTGCTATTGCTTGCGGCCGGGGCGCTGTGGGCTGTCGGCGGGGCCGTGGCGGGCAAGCTGACGGTGCGGCAGGCGCCGCTGGCGGGGCTGATCGGGGCGTTTGCAGTCCTGTCGCTGGCCTCCGCGCTGCGGGCGTCGAATGCGCGGGCGGCGCTCGACGGGTGGATCGAGCAGGTCTCGCTCCTGGCTGCGGGGTTGCTCGCCGTGCAGCTCTGCGCCGATCGCCGACGGTTCGCGCTGCTGGTGGTGGTCCTGGCGGCGGTGGGCGCGGCCCTGGCGGCGAAGGGATACTGGCAGCGGACGACGGAGATCCCGGACCGCGTGGCGGACTTCGACGCCAACCGCGTGCAGCACCTGCGGAACTTCGGGTGGGAGCCGAACACGCCCCAGGCGGAGCTGATCGAGGCCCGGATGCGGGACCCGGCCGTCACGGGCTACTTCGCGCTGGCCAATCCGTTCGGCTCGCTCCTGCTGGTGGCGGGCTTCGCGGCGGTGGGGCTGGCGGCGGACAAATTCCGTTCGGCCGTGCGGAGCTGGCGGGAACAGAAGGACACGCTCAAGAAGGGGGAGATCGACCCGCCGGCCGTCGCGGCGGGGCTGGCGGTGCTGGCCGCGGGGGCGGTGGCCCTGGCCGTCGTGCTGACGCACAGCCGCGGGGCCGCGGTGGCGGGCGTGGCGGGAGGGCTGGCGCTGCTGGCCGTGCTGCGATGGCGGGAGGGGATGGCACGGCAATGGCGCCGAGGCGTCCTTGGCGTGGCGGCGGCGGGAGTTCTCGCCGCGGGCGGGCTGATCGCCTACGGCCTGTCGACCGACCGCCTGCCGACCCGCACGATGACGTTCCGGTGGCATTACTGGACGGCGACGGCGGGGATCGTAGCCGAGAATCCCGTCCTTGGCGTGGGGCCGGGCAACTTCGCCTCGGCCTATCTCCACCACCGCCGCGACGAGGCGGAGGAGGAGATCCAGATGCCCCACAACGCCGTTGCGCACGCGCTGGCGGCGTACGGCCTGCCGGGCGGGGCGTGCTACCTGGCCATCCTCGGGTGGCTGCTGGTGGGCTGCGCGAGGCCCCGGGCAGACGAGCCCCCGCCGGAGGACGAGCCCCCTCGCCGGGAGGCAAGGGCCGTCCTCGTCGCGCTGCCGCTGACGGTCCTGGTCGCGCGGGTGCTGTTCTGGAATCAGCCGGAGGCCGCGTTCCTGGTCGTTCTGGACCTGTTCGGGCCGCCGATCGTCCTGGCCGTCTGCCTGGCCGCGATGGGCTGGTCGGGGCGCGGCCTGTGGCGCGGGGCGGAGGGATTCGCCGGCGCGGCCCGGCCGGCGGTGGCATGCGGGGCGGCCGCCTTCGTGCTGCACAATCTGGTCACGTACAGCCTCTGGATGCCGGCGACGGCGGGGGTGTTCCACGTGGCGGCCGGGGCCTGCCTCGCCCGCGCCGGCGGGCGCCCGCGAACGGTCACCGAGGGTTGCTGGGTCGTCGCGTTGGCGGCCGGGGCGGCCGTCGTCGTGGGGGCCGCCCTCTTCTGGCTGCCGGTGATGCGGAAGACGCATCACACCGCCGAGATGCTCGCGGCGCTGCGGCGCGCGAACGTGCCCGCTGCCTTCCGCCACGCCCAGCTCGCCGTTCGCGGGGACGGGTTGGACCCCCGCCCGGCCGCCGACGCGCTGGAAGTGGCCATGATGCACCTGGCCCTCCCCGGGACCGACATCCCTCGCGTGTCGCGGCGGGCGATGTGGCTGGCCGACCGGGCCATCGCGCTCGACCCCCGCGCCACCACGTACCGGCGTCTGGCGGCCAACCTGGCCTGGGCCGGCGTGCAGGTCAACAACCCGCAGTTTGCCCGGGCCCTCGCGAAGGCCGACGCGGCGCACCGTGCCGGCAGGTCCGCGGAGGCCGCCCGCCTCTGGCGGGAGGCGGCGAGGACGATGCCCGTAACCGACCTGACCGAGCGGGCGGTCCGGCGCATGCGAGAGGCCGTGGAACGGGACCCCAAGGACGCCCGCCTGCGAATCCACTACGCCGAGGTCCTCTGCAACACCGCCCAGCACGTGGAATGCCTGCGGGAGCTGGAAGAGGCCCTTCGCCTCGACGCCGCCCTGCCCGCCGAGAGCGTCAAGCGGCTCCGCGGCGACGACCACGCCGAGATCGCGATGCTGAGACTGCGGGTGAGATTGCTGCGAGCACCGGCATCCCGCCCGGCCGCGACGGCACCCACGACGGCAACCGCCCCGGCAGTCTCCGGCCCTCGACCCTCCCCGCCCGCTTCTACGCCTTGAGCAGTTGCTTGAGGCGTCGGTCGGCCGTCTTCCGCATGCCTCCGCCCCGGCCGGTGGATCGCTCTCGCTCCAGCTTGGCGATCAGGCGGTCGATCTCCGCGCCGTCGACGGGCAGCTCGACGGTCTTGCCCTTGAAGCCCGCGATGTACATCGCGTTGGACAATTCCAGCTCGTTAAGGCCCTCCTGTCCCGTGCAGTACATCTCCGTCCCGCGAAGGACGTGCGCGGCGAAGGCCTTGATGATCATCAGGTGCTTGCCGCCGGCGTTCTTCGGCAACTTGACGTCCTTCCACGTGCACTTCTGCTCGGCCCCGCCGGCGAAGGACTTCTTCGAGCCCATGATGTGCGCGCTGACCGGCTGCTTCAGCTTGCCCAGCTTCAACGTCCCGCCCTTGCAGACGATCGTGCCCTTGTCGCCCGAGATCGTAAACTGCTCCATGCCGGGCTCTTCCGCCGTCGTGGCGTACAGGTAGCCCACCTTCCCCCCGCCGTAGTCGCACAGGAAGTTGGCCGTGTCCTCCACCTCGATCTCGTGCGCCCGCGTGTGCACCATGCCCATCACGCGCTGCGGCATGCCGCCGACCCACTGGAACAGGTCCAGGTGATGCGGGGCCTGGTTGATCAGCACCCCGCCGCCCTCGCCGTCCCACGTGCCCCGCCACGCGCCGCTGTCGTAGTACGCCTGCGTGCGGAACCAACTCGAGCAGATCAGCTCGATGCGAAAGACCTCCCCGATCGCCCCGCCGTCGATGAGCTGCTTGAGCTTCCGCATGATCGCCCGCGTGCGGTGGTGAAAGACCACGCCGAGGGCGACCTTTCTCTTCTTGCACTCGGCCACGATCGCCCGGGCCACGCCGATCCGGGACTCCATCGGCTTCTCGGTCAGCACGTGCAGACCGGCGCGGGCGGCGTAGATCGCGATCGGACCGTGCCAATAGTGCGGCGTGGCGATGATCACCGCGTCGACCAGGCCCGAGTCGATCATCGCCTCGGCGTCGGTGAAATGCGGGACTTTCAGCTCTTCGCCGAAGGCCGCGGCCTTCTCCTCGACGATGTCGCAGACGGCCCCCAGCGCCACGTCTCGCCCGCCGTCGTTCTTGCACCACCGCGAGTGGTTCGAGCCCATGTTGCCCAGCCCCACCACGCCGAAACGCACCTTCTTCATCGCTGGCTCCTACGGATCGAGAGATCTGCCTGAAAGCTCGGCAGTCTACGGACGGGATCGGGCGATTGCAAGCGGTTGGACAGGCTGTGCGCAGCGGGGCCGTGGGCCGCATGAGGAGCGAAGATGGAGCGCGCCGAATCACAGGGCCACGTCGACGAGAGACCGGTCCGGGGCACGAGAAGGAAAACGAGCTCGGGCCCGGACCTGGCCGTCACTTCGCCCGCAGATCGTAGCACACGAGCCGGCCGTCCTCGCTGCGTTCCAGGAGCCGGCCGGCGACCACGGGGTACTCCATGGCCACCTCGTAGGCGTTGGTGAATTCGTTCTTGTCCAGCGAGCCGGGAAGCTCGCGGATCTCGCCGCCGGAGACCCGCCAGAGCTTCCACGGATGCCGCCCGCCGTGCCGGGGGCCGTGGCAGTTGTTCCAACGCGTGAGGATCTTGTCGCCGATCAGGTACCATAGCCCGCCGATCTTGTAGGCCTCGGCGCCCGCATTGACGTGCTGGGCAAGGACCTTGCCGTCGGCCTGGCGGAGGACGAGGAAGCGGCCCGGCACGTCCCGGCCGTGGCCATCGGTGTACAGGTACGCCAGGCCGTCGCGCATCGTGTAGCGGTACCGGGCCTCGGAGTCCATCCAGCAGGCGATGCCGTTCCGGGGCTCGAACGGCATTCTCCAGGCGAGCTCGGCCTTCCGCGGCGTGATGCGGTACGCGCCGAAGTAGCCCGGTATCCGCTCGCCGCTGCGGGCCTTGCCCGAGCTGGGGTTCACGTTCACCAGGACATGCGTGGCCGACGGCGAGAGCGTGAAGAAGCTGCCCCCCAGGCCGTCCACCTTCCACAGTTCCCTGCCGTCTCGCGGGTCCAGCAGGCGCATCTGCCCGGTCGTGTTGGCCGTCAGGACGTACGCCCGGTCGCCGTGGCGCCAGATACTCGGCGTGGCCAGGTGCGAGCCGACCCCCTCCGCCTGCCACCGCAGCTTGCCCGTTCGCACGTCCAGTCCGCGGAGCGTTCCCTTGCGGAACGTGGGCACGACCAGCGTGTCCCCGGCGACCGTCAGCGACGTGTGCCACGCCGGGCTGGCCGGGTAGGCGAACTTCCGCTTGGCCAGGCTCGCCAGGACCTCTTCCCGCTGCCGCGCGAGCCGCCGGTGGGCCTCGCCGATGTCCGACTGCCACAGCCTCCTGCCCGTCTCGGCGTCGTAGGCGAACAGCCGGCCCGTCGAGCCCATCGCAAAGACCTTGCCGTCGCTGTAGACGGGCGAGACCTGGAAGCCCGCGCGCTTGCCGCCGCCGGTGAGGATGCCGCCCTTCTCCGCCGCCAGCCACCGGGTGTGCCCGGTGTGGAAATCCATGCACACCACGATGTCCTCGGCGTCCACGCGGACCTCGGCGGCGACGCCGTCGGGGAAGTCGCACTCGACGTACGCACCCGTCGGCCGGAACGAGGCGGCGAAGACCTTCCCGTCGGCGACGATGGCCCCGGCCCAGTTGCCCGGATGCCGCCCCGCATCGGGCCCGAGGAACTTGCGAATGCCCGCGCCGGACCGGAAGCTCTTGCCGAACGGCGTGCCCTGCTTGCCGATGCCCAGGTCGCCGTTCTCCGACACCCACGCGATCGTCGCCTTCGACACGTCTTTCACAATCTCCACGCCCGTCTGTACGGGCAGGAACGTGCCGAAGGGCCCCGCCAGCGAAGGCCAGCCGATCCGAACGGCCTTGGCTTGGCGGTCTGAATCCGTCCCAACCTGCCGCGGCGCGAGGACGCTGCCGTCCAGCCGGCCTCGCAAGGGGTGCTGGACGCCGTACCGCCCGGTGTAGGTGCCCGCCGCCGTCCCGTCGGCTCCCACGCGAGCATCGAGCGTGTACTCGCACTGCACCCGGCGCCCCGCGGCGGGGAAGTCGTCCTCCGGCAGCACGGTGACCGAGACGCCGCCGGCGATCCTGCCGCCCGTGATCCGCAGCCCGGACGCATCCACCGCGTGCATCGCCAGGTTGCCTCCCCGGGCCATGCCTTCCGTGAACCGCTCGCCCTCACGGTGCAGGTACAGCGTCAGCGGTGCCTTCCCCTCGATCCCACCGTTCAGGCTCACGGCCAGCACGCCGCCGCCGCCCGCCTCGCCCAGGCCGCGGACCTCGCCCGTGAAACCGTGCGAGCCCCACTCCTCACCGTCCTTGCTCGTCTCGTACGTGCCCTGGACGAAGTTGTGCCGCACGGGAACGTTGACCTGGAAGTGGTACGTGCCGCGGGACGCGTCGCCGTCCAGAACCGTCACGTCGATCGTGCCGACCAGCCGGCCGTTCTCCACCTTCAGCCCGCCGCCATCCAGCGTGCCCCGATTCTCGGGCTTTCGGCCGAAGTCGAAGGTCCCCTCGCGAATCCGCCCCTCGCGAACGGTGGCGACGACGTGCGGGTGTCGGATGTGGCCGTGGCCGGTGTACATGCTCCACAAGGTCAGTTCCACGTGCAGGTCGCCGCCCTCGGCCGCCCGGGCCAGCCGCCCGGTCGCCTTGCCGGTCAGGCCGTCGACAGCGCCCGCGATCCCCCGTCTGCCGGTGTAGTCGCCCCTCAGCCTGTCCCCAACCGCCCGGGCCGCCAGGTCGCAGTGGTACTGAAGCGGGCCGACGACCACGGACAATCGGCCGCGGAGCCGGTCGCCCTCTCGGCGCAAGCCGTGGCTGCGGATGAAGCCGGTATCGGTCCCCACGTGCGCCCAGCCCGTGGACGGTTTGCCGTCGCGCGCGTGCAGGTCCGCTACCAGCGGCTCGCCGTTCTCGCCGGCCCCGGCCAGCACCAACCGATAGCGTGCGTACCGCCCCCGCGCCTTGGCCTGCCCGGCCGACGGCAGCAAGATCACCGCCACAAGCGCTGAGGTGATGATCTGGAGACACCGTCCTTCGATGCGCATGGGATACTCCTTCGTTTGTTCGTCCAGTTGCGGTTCCCTCGGCGATGCCGACGAGAGACGCCACCGCGCCCGCGGCGCGGGCAGGCCCGTGCGCGCGCCCAAGCGATTGCCCATTCCGCCAAGCGGGCCGTGCGTCCCGTCGTTTCTACCCCCGGGCGGACGGGGGTACAAGAGGAAGGCGAGCTTGCCGATCATCAGAGTCCTGGTACACTCGGTGGCGAGTAGAACAACGGCTGTGCCCGTGAGGATGCCCGACGACTTCTGATTCACAACGGAGCATGATCGTGAAAGACATGGCGATTCTTGCAGCCGTGGCCTTGGTGAGCCTTCCCGCAGCGGGTCAGTCGCCGACCGCCGCGCCCGCGGCCTTCGGAAAAGACGCCTCGCTGGCGGAGCTGCCCGCCTGGCCGATCGGCCTGCGGCTGTCGGACGAGATGGTGGGCGAGCGGGCGGCCAGGCGGAAGGACCGGCCCGCCGACGTGCTGATCTGGACCCCGCCGGGGGCTCGGCGCATCCGGTCGATGATGCTGGTCCCCAACAACACCGACTCGAAGGACTTTCACCAGCACGCCGCCTTGCGGAAGGTGGCGGCCAGGCACGAGGTGGGCATCGTCTATCTCCGCGCGTTCTACACGGGCATCGAGTATCACCACAAGAAGCCCGTCGAGACGCCCCCGGCCGCGCCGGACAATATCCTCAAGCTGCTGGAGATCGTCGTCCGGGCGACCGGGATGGCCGAGTTCCGCCACGCGCCCTGGATCACGTTCGGCAAGAGCTCGCGCGGGGAGTTCCCCTTCCGGATGGGCTGGCTGTACCCCGAGCGCACCATCGCGGGCATCACCTACCATGGGGAGACGCCCACCTGGCCGATCCCCCAATACGCCGCCAAGCAGGACCAGACCATCCTCTACGTCTGCGCCAACGGGCAGGAGGAGTGGTCCGGCACGTGGTACCGCCACGTCCGCCCCAGCCTGCTGAACTACCGGGCGGGCACGGCGTGGCTGCCGCACCAGGTGGTGGGCTTCGGCGTGGGTCACGGCAACTACGCGGACGTCCACGGCTCCAAGGGTTGGGGCAAGCCCGTGCCCAAGGGCAAGATGAGCGTCCTTCGCATCTGGGACTACCTGGCGCTGTTCGTCGACAAGGCGCTGACGCTCCGCATGCCGGAGAAGGGCTACCCGACGGCCGGCCCACTGACGCTGCGCCCGGTGGACCCCGCGTCGGGCTACCTGATCCACCCCCGCGCCGTTGAGGAATTGCTGGGGATGAAGTGGCACGCGTTCCGGCACAAGGACGGGGCGTACCAGATCATCCCCTGGCCGGACGAAAAGCACCCCGTGATCGACACCGAACAGGGGACGGTCGACCCCAAGCTGCTCATCCGCAAGGCCACCGACGTACCCGAGGCCGAGCGGGCGAAGCGGTTCTGGATCCCCGACCGCGAGCTGGTCGAGGCCTGGCTGAAGCTGCACAACGTCCAGAGCAAGAGCATCTCGATTCCCTGACCAAGCCGGGGAGGCAGTAGCGCACGGCAACCCGGGCCCCGGCCCGGATGCCCGAACACAACGGAGACAGAGACACGATGAGAGAGCGGCTGGCGATACCGATGGTCCTGCTCCTGGCCGGTGGCCTGGGCGGGGCACTGCTCCACGCGGCCGAGCCGACGTACGTCTGGGTCGAGGCGGAGAGCGGCACGGAGAAGGTCGAGCACTCGAACGACTGGTACGATCCGGTGGACCGCAAGACGTCGCTGTCGGGCGGGGAGTGGTGGCACAGCTTCGACGAGCCGACCATGAGCTCCGGCTACGTCGTCTGCCCCTTCCGCATCCCCGCCGCGGGGACCTACCGGCTGTGGCTGCGGCTGAACACGACGAGCACGGGCTATCGCTACGCCGTCGACGGCGCGAAGCTGGCGGAACTGCCCCTGAAGGCGTGGCGCGAGGCCGACCGCGACAACCGCGAGCGCCTCGACCACGAGCGGCGGGTCTTTGACGAGACCTTCGCGGCCCACGACGGCTCCAACCGCCACAGGCTGGTGTGGGTGAAAGGGCCCCGGGTCGAGCTGAGCAAAGGAAACCACCGCTTGCGGGTCGTTGTCAAACCCGGCGCGGACAACAAGGGCTTCGCTGCGGTCGACTGTTTCGTCCTGGCGCAGCAGGGCTTCACCTTCCGGCCGCGCATGCATTACAGGCCCGAGCAGCGGGTCCAGACGGCGCCCGAGCTGGACCCGACGAAGGCCTGGGCCTTCCCGCGCACGCGGGACCACTTCGGCGCGTCGCCCATCGACCTGCGGCCCCTCAACGAGTCCGTCGCCGGCGAGCACGGGTTCATCCGGCTCAGCGCCGACGGCGAGGGCCTCGTCCGCGGCGACGGCCGGCCGATCCGCTTCTGGTCCGGGTCCGACTACGCGTGGCGGATCCCGTTCAAGGACGGCAACCTGTCCGTCAGCGCCGCGGAGCGCGAGCGCGTCGCCCACGACGCGCGTTGGCAGGCCAAGCGGGGCATCAACATGGTCCGCTTCCACGGGCACCTGCCGCCCAAGCGCCAACGCAACGGCCCGCCCGTGTCGCGCGAGGACATCAACGAGATGGACCTCCACGGAGCGTGGTACATGGTGGCCGCCTTCAAGAAGGAGGGCATCTACTCCACGATCAGTCCCTACTGGGGCTCGCACACCGACAACGAGGCGAGCTGGGACCTGGGTTTCGAGGGGGGGAACCTGAGCGGCCTGGTCTTCTTCTACAAGCCCGTGCAGCAAATGTACAAGCGGTGGCTCAAACGCCTGTACACGGAACGCAACCCGTATACGGGCATTCCGCTGAAGGACGACCCGGCCGTGGCGATCATCCAGCTCCAGAACGAGGACTCGCTGCTCTTCTACACGGAGGGGCGGATCTCGGGCAGGCCGCGCGAACAGCTCCTCCGCATGTTCGGCGACTTCCTCAAGAAGAAGTACGGCTCGCTCGAGAAGGCCCTCGCGCGCTACGAGAGTTACGAGTCCGGGTGGGACCTGCGCGGCGAGGACAGCGTGGCCAAGGGCACGGCCGGGCTGCTCCAGATGTGGTTCCACACGCGCGACGCCAAGGACCGCGCCGGGCGCTGGACGCCCAAGACGCGCAACCGCCTCGACGACCAGCTCGAGTTCTACACCGGCCTCATGCGGACGTTCAACGAGGAGATGGAGCGGTACCTGCGCGACGAGCTCGGCTGCAAGCAGCTCATCAACGCCGGCAACTGGAAGACGGTCGACTCCGAACTGGCCTGCGACGCCGAGCGCTACAGCTACCTGGCCAACCAGGTCATCGGAAAGAACGCGTACTACGGAGCCGTCCACGCGGGCATCAACACGGGGTGGCAGATCCTCGATCAGCAGGTCTATACGAACTGGTCGGCCCTGAAGCGGCCGTACTTCTGGCCGATGAACGTCAAGCAGCCGGTCGGGCGACCGATGATGATCTTCGAGAGCCTCTGGGTCCCGCCGAACCTCTACAAGGCCGAGGGACCGCTGGTCGTCGCGGGGCAGCTCTCGCTGACGGGCGTGGATTCCTTCTACTGGTTCGCCTCGGGCGGCGGCGAGTGGGCGCGGTACGACGGGAAGTGGTCCTACGACACGCCGATGCAGATGGGGCTCTTCCCGGCGACCGCTCTGGCCTTTCGAAAGGGCTACATCGCCGAGGCCGCCGAGCCGGTCGTCTACGAGGAACGCGCCCTGAAGGACATCTATCAACAGAAAGTCCCGCTGATCGCCGAGACCGCCGTGTACGACGTCAACCGCGACAAGGGCGAAATGCCGGTCGAGTCGTCCGTCCAGACGACGGTGGACCCGCTGGCGTTCTGCGTGGGCAAGGTCCAGGTCCGCTACGGCGGCACGGCCGCCAACAACCGCGTCTCCCCCAAACTCGCCGGGTTGATCGACAAGGACAAGAAGGTCCTCACCAGCGTTACCGGGCAAATCCGCACGGACTACGGCAAGGGCATCTACACGGTCAACGCCCCCAAGTGCCAGGCCGCGGCGGGCTTCCTGGCCGAGCAGCCCCCAATCCAACTGGGCGACGTGACCCTCCGCAGCCGCAATGCCTACGGCTCGATCGTGGTCGTGCCCCTGGACGACCGCCCCCTGGCCGAGTCGCGCAAGGTGCTGGTGCAGTGCGGCACGGTGGCCCGGCCGGCGGGCTGGATCGCGCGCGAGCGGTCCGTCGAGGCGGGCGGCAAGCGGCATGACGGCTTCCAGATCCTGCGCAAGGGCGGCGACCCGGTGCTGATCCAGAACACCGACGCGGAGATCGAGATCGCCAATCCGTCGCTGCGGAAAGCGACGGCGCTGGACACGAACGGCCTGCCGACGGGCGCGGCCGTCGAGGTCCGACGAGACGCCGGCACGCTGCGCGTGACGCTGCCGCCAAACGCCCTGTACACCCTTCTGAGTGGAGACTGACGCATGGCCCGACGAACCGTGGCGATCCTGGCGGCCCTCGCGGCCGGGAGCCTGTCCAGCCGCTGCCCCGCGGCCGAGGCCCCCGCCCAGCGGGCCGACGCCCTGCTGAAGGAAGCCCGCACGCTGGCTCAGAAGAGCCGCAACAAGCTGGATCCGAAGGCGCTGGCCAAGGTCGAGGCGGCCGTCCAGGAGTTGGACGCGGCCGCCGCGGCCGGCGGGGAGATCGGGCGCAGCGCGTTCGAGGGCCTCAAGTGGGCGGCCCAACGAGCCCGAGAGGACCTGGGCGACAACGAGAAGTCCCTCTTCCTCTGCCGCAAGATGATCGGCTACGGCGGACGCGGCAACCGGAAGCTCGACGCGCAACTTGAGATGGCCCTGACCTACCGCGCGATGCGCGACTTCAAGAAGGCCCAGCAACTCTATGACGCCCTCGCCGCCGAAAGCCCCCGGTACAACTCGGCCGTGCTGCTGCCCGTCGCGGTGATGACCTTCGTCGAGATGGGCGACAAGCAGCGCGGCCGCAAGCTGCTGGAAGACGCCCTGATGAACGAGGACATCTCCAACCTCGGGCGCTACCGCGTGGTGACGGATCTCGCCAAGCGCGCCCTCAGCGAAGGCCGCCGCGCCGAGGCCATCGCATGGTACGCGAAGATCGAGAAGATGCCCGACGACAAGCCCCAGTTCCACCTGCGCTATCTGACGATCGCCTGGTACGAGATGGGCAGGATCGAGGAGAGCTTCGGCCGGACGAAGGCCGCCAAGGCCCTGTACCGCAAGGCGATGGACCTGGAGGGCGGGGACATATCCTGGCGCGTCCGGGCGCGGAACGCCATCGAGAGCATCGAGTACTTCGAGTAGGCGACGGGCGGCGGGGAGTCGCCCCCGCCGCGCCGACGTTCGGCGCGGTCAGCGGGGACGAGGCCGGGCGAAGCGTCCGTATCGGAGCGCCTGGACATGCGTCCGGCGGGCGACGTCGGTGACGGCCACGCGGGGCATGTCCTTGACGTGGGACCGGATCGTGTCGCCGAACGGCTCGACCCAATGCGCCGGGATGTTCCTCGCCCCGAGCGCGCAGCCGAGGATCGATCCCGTCGTCGCGCCGTTGCAGTCCGTGTCGAGGCCCGCCATCACGCTGATGCCCAGTGTCCGCGTGAAGTCGCCCCCGCCCATCAGAATCGCCATGATCACGACGGCCGCGTTGGGAACGGCGTGGTTGAACCGGCGCGTGTAGTCGTCGTACCGCCGGTACATCTCCGCGTTGGCCTGCTCCCAGTCGTCGTGGCGGGCGCAGAGGTCGCGGGCGAAGGCGATCATCTCCGCAAAGCGGGACCGCGGGGGGACGTAGGCGGCCGCGACGTCGAGGGACGCGACGGGGTCCCCCGTCGCGAGCGTGTCGGCCAGCCAGGCGGCGAAGAACACCCCCGAATAGATCCCGTTGCGGACCTGGCTGTTGACGGCGTCGCGGCAGGCCATTCGTGCCGCCAGGGCCGGGTTGCCCGGCGCGCACCAGCCGAACGGATCGCAGCGGATCTGCGCGCCCAGCGACTGCCGGGCCGGGTTGCCGTACCGCGCCGTCTCCGGCGGCCGAAGCCCGAACACGTACGTTCGGAACAGGCTCTTGCCGGACGCCCAAAGGGTCGAGAAGGGCAGAAGCATGGCGATCTGCCGGGCCGCCTGCTCCGACGTGAACCCCGCGCCGTGCTCCTCGACGGTCCGCAGCGAAACCAGCGAGTAGTGAATGTCGTCGTCGGGCGCGACGCAGTCGAAGCGGCCACGCGTCCAGGCGTTCTTGGCCGGGCGGGCGAAGAAGTCGCAGTCCGGCAGCGTCGAGCGATCCACGTCGTCGCCCAGCGGGTTCATGTAGTCGCTCAGCGGCCAGGAGCCGACGGTCTGAAGGACGGTCTTGATCTTGTCCGGCCAGACCGTGCCCTCCAGCGGCTTGCCCAACTGGCAGCCCGCGCAGCGCCCCTGCCAGGCGCCCAGGAGCCGATCGGCAAGGTCGTCTTGGCCGCCGGTGAGCTTCGCGTGCGCGTCGGGCGGCGGGAACGTCGCCGAGATCGCCTCCCAGTCGTCCGGTTCGTCGTAGGGGAAGTCCGTCGGAGACGGCCGGCGCCAGAGGTCCTCCTGTAACCGAATCAACTCGTCCAGCGAGCCGGAGGCCGCCGCGGCCTCGACCTCCGCGGCCAACACCTCGGCGTCGTGGCCCTGCTCGACCATCTGGCCGACGTCGACCTTCACGTCGGCCAGCACGATGTCATAGAGAGGGTGCATCGGGTCCGCTCCCAGCGCGGGCGACGGGGCTACTTGTCCGGCAGCTCGACCACGGCGTCGGCGTACTCCACCTCGCCCGTCTTGGGCCCGTCGGGCGGCTGCGGGACGTTGAGCGTCATGCTGCGAATGGGGAAGTGGACATGGCCGTCCTTCGCGCCGTCCCAGTGCTCCAGGCGCTTTGTCAGGGGGATGCAGATCGGCTCCCATGAGCCCGAGCCCTCGATCCGCGTCTTGTATTGGTGGACCTGCCCGGTGTCGTCAATCACCCGGAAGGTCAACCTCTGCTTCCGGCGGCTCCGGGCCTGGAGGCGAACCTCGATCGCGCCCGCGGGAACGTGCGTCTTGCCGACCGCCAGGACGTACGGGGTCGGCTTCGGCCGGGACTTCGAGAAGTCGTACCGGAGCACGCCGACCGGCGTGTTCCCGTCCAGGCGCAAGACGAACGAGCCCTCGCCCGTGTTCTTCTGGAACGCCCACGCCGCGCCCTTGTCGAACAGCCGCAGGCCCTGCGAGCGGTACGTGACGACCGGGTACGCCGTCAGCTTCGCCCCGGCGGGGAGCGTGACGTACTGGGGCGCCCCGGTGAGCCCGAGCACGAGCTTGCCGTCCGCGCCCTCGGCGGATCGCTCCCGGCCGTGGAGGTCGGCCACCTTGTACGGCCCGGCCACCCCGGTCTCGATGGGCACGTCGTGCGGCACGGCCTTATCGGCGGACTGCTTTGGCGGCGGAGCGGTCCAGGCCACGAGCTTGCTCCCGCCCCGACCGTCCTCGAACAGCAGCACGTAATCCAGCGCGGACCGGGTGGCGACTCGATGCGCAAGCCGGTAGCCGCCCAACTGCTCCAGCATGACCTTGCCCGCCGTTGCCACCGGCCGATTCGCATCCCCGTCCACGAGGCCAAACTTCTCGCCACTCCACTCGTACCACACCGTCAGCCGCACGCCGTGGAGCTGGTCGACCATGTACTGGCGCACGAAGTGCCACGCCTGGAACTCCCTCGCCCGATCGAGCGGTCCGCCGGACCAGCCCTCGCCGGTCTCCTTCACGGCAAAGCCGCGCTCCGTGTTGAGGATCGGGAACCCTTTCGGCACGCCGTATCGCCTCAGCAGCGCACGTGTCCGGCCGTGGCCAATGGCAAACTCCTCCGGCGTCTTGACGCCGTACGGATGGACCGACCAGCCTCGAATGCCGGTCTTGAGCATGCCCTTGCGGAAGCAGCTTTCCGTCCACTGGTAGGACGGCTCCCAGTAGTTCGAGACCGACCCCGCGACGACGAAGCAGTTCGGGTCGGCTGCGAGCATCGGCGGAACCACCGCCTTCACCAGCGCGGTGTACTCCCCGGCGAACTCGTCCGAGTTGTGCTTCCCGTTCTTCCGCCAGAACGTGCGGACATTCGGCTCGTTCCAGATCTCCCAGATCACGTCGCGGCCCTTGTATCGCCCGGCCAGGGCGGCCGCGAAGGCGGCAAACCCCTTCCGGCCGGCGTCGGTCTGAATGCCGTCCTGCCCGTCATCCTCGTACAGCGTATTGCCCGAGAACAGGCAGGCGACGACGGTCAGGCCCAGGTCCTTGGCGTCGCGCATCAGCCGGTCGTATACCGCAAAGTCGTAAGCGCCCTTGGCCTTCTCGACGGCATCCCAGTAGATGCCCTTGCGTATGATCCGGAAGCCCAGGCTCCGGACCTTCTGAAGGTCCGCCGTCGCGAAGTTGTGGTTCTTCAACTGAACGCCGCACGACTGGGGAATGCCGGGATCGGAGATGGGCAGCCCCGCGGGGGCCGGTGCGGTCGCCATGCACGCCACGGCCAAGATCACACCGGCGACGAATCCCGAGCGACATGACATGTCTTTCGCCGTTGCTTCTCCTGACGCACTGCTAACGTGATTCCCCCGCGGAGGGACGCGGTCGGCCCGGCCGCCAACGCCGCGACGGCTCGGAGTATGACACCCAGCAGGGCCAACCGCCACATGGACTCGTCTCTTGGTTCCGCGCTTCGCCTTCACCTGCGGACCCGCCCGAGGGTGATGCCCAGGACGGCCCCGACGGCACGCGCGCGGCCGGCGTCGGCGCCGGGCAGGACGTCGATCCTCTCAATCGCCACTTCGGGGCGGGGGTTCCTGACCTGCATGCCGTAGACCACGGCGCGGACGTCACCGGCCTTGGGCAGCGGAAGGTCCCGGAACGCCGGATGGCTGCTGAACAGCCGCCGGCGGAGTTCGTTCTCCTCGAGCCGGTCGAGCCCCGGCACCCGCGCCGTGGCCGCCACCTGGGCCCGCGGCAGCGGCGAGGGATCGGTCCTCAACCAGTGGGCGACGTGCTGGTCCAGGATGGCCGGCAGCGTCACTGATCGGCCGTCGGAGTAGTGGAGGACGTACCGAAGCACGACGGGCGGCTCGAACGGGCGCCGGGCGGCGCCGATGCGCTTCCGCTCGTCCGGGGTGATGGGCCGGTGCACCAGGGCGGTGTGCAGGAAGAACAGCAGGTCGGCCGTCTTGCCGACGTCGATGCCTTCGACCTTCGCGGGCAGGCCCTTCGGCGCGCCCCGAACGCCCAGCACAATGCAGTCCGGCACGGGCGCGGTGGCGTAGTCGACCACGTGATAGACCACGTCGTCCTTCAGGCGGCGCCGTCCCGTCGGCAGCAAGCTCATGTCCTGCGCGCCAAGGCCGAACCAGCCGGGGCCCTGTGTGCGATTGGACAGGTACTGCGTGCAGTGGTCCAGCAAGCTGACCGGCTCGTATTGAACGTTCACGCCCGGCACGGCCACCACGGACGCGCCGGACCCGATCCCCATGTTCGTCAAGACCGTCGAGAGGATGGTGAGCTTCTTGCTCGCGTTGACCGGCCGGGGCTCGTCGGCCATGAACTTCGTCTGCATCAGAAAGACCCCGCCGGCGCCCTTGGGGTAGGCCACCAGCCCGCCGACATTGTCCAGGCAGACGCGGCCGGGGGCCTCGGCCCGGAGGAACTCGACGTTGTCGATGCCCACCAGGAAGCCGCCTTCCCTCGGCCGATGGGGCCGCCAGGACTCGACCCGCAGCGTGACGCTCTTGGCAACCCTGCGCGGGGGATTCAGGGCGATCTCGGTCGGCTCGTCGGCGTCGGGCAGGACAACGCGGACGGCGTTCTTCTCGTCGCCGTCAAAGACCACCGCGAGGTCCTTGATCGTCGAGTACGTGGCCACGTTGGACACGAGGACCTTCGCCAGTGTCTCCGGGCGGCGGAACCGGAACGTCAACGACTTGCTCTTGTCCGACTCGCCGATCCAGACCTGCTGGATGTACCGCCAGTGGTCGCTGATCAGCATGTCGTTGACGAAGTTGTAGGGGTCGTGATCGTCGCGCGTAGGCTCGTAGACCTGGATGTCCTCCGGCGCGCCCGGCGGCTGCGTGAAGGGGGCCGCGTCCGCGTGGGCGTCGACGACGTACGTGTACACGTTGCGGCTGATCCAGTCCTTCGAGTGCTGAAGGTGCTCGGGGCTGTACATCGTCAGGTCGCGGTTGCCCAGTGTGGCCGCCAGCGGATGGTCGGGCCTCTCGAGCGTCACGCGTTCCATGCGGAACGGGCGGATCAGGTGCTCGCGTCCGACCAGCCGGTTGAAGGCCGCCATGCCGTCGGGCGTCAGGCCGTTGAGGACGATCCATCCCCCGGCCTGCTGGAACGCCGCCGCGCGGTCGCCGGCCTCGACGAGCGCCTGGAGGGCCTGCCGGTCCGCACCGATGACGGCCGCACGGTACTTCTCAGCGTCCAGCGCGGCGGAAACGGACGCGACCTTGGCCGTGCTCACGCCGATGCGGGCCAGCGCCTCCAGCAGCCTCGGGCTTCGGGGCGCGTAGACCGCCGCCACGCCCGTCGCGGGGCGGTGGTCGGCGTAGTGCTCGATGAGGTTCCGCAGCAGCACGTCGGCGGCGGGGTCCTCGCCCAGCTTCGCGCCCACGCGAAGTTGGCACAGCACGAGAACGCCCTTGCCGGCGGGCGCTTCCACCAGGACGGACTGTTCTAGCATCGCCCCGCACTGGGCGAGGCTTCGCCCGCCGCGGTCCGGCTTCTCGTAGGCGCCCTTGTAGGTCGGATGGTCGCCGGCCCAGTCGATCAAGTCCGTCTTGCCGAGGTCTCGGAAAACCGGCGTGCCGAGCGCCTGGGGATGCGCGTAGCCGCCGTAGCGCGGCGTTGCGTGCAGCGGAGCCGGCAGATTCGCCCCGCCGACGGGGTTGTCTTGCTCCAGGACGATGACCTGCCCGCCGCGGGCGGCGAACTTCAACAGACCCCGGCCGAAGGCGTCCTTCGGCGAGAGCGCGTCGGGCCCGACGATCAGCAGGCCGGCCTTCCCGTCGGCCTCCGACAGGTCGCGCAGGGCCGTGAACGGCCGGCCCGCGGCCTTCAGGAACGCCGCCACCTTGCCCGACGGGTCCAGCAGCAGCACCGCGCCCTGGGCGTTCAGGGCCGTCACGGCCGGCAGGACCGGCACGGGCCACGTGTCCTCGTAGGGTAGCGTCTGCTCGGCGCCCGGCTGGGTGACCTTGACGGTCAGCACGCCGTCGAGGCGCCGCTTGACGGCCGGCGGATCGATCTTCAGGAGGCGCTCCTCGCCGCAACCGGGCTCGATACGGATCTCCTCCCGCCCCTTGGCGAGGGGTTCGGCGCCGGTCGCATAGGCCCACTCGAACAGCACGGGCTCCGTTCGGAGCGTGTCGTTCATCACCTTGACCCGAAGCACGTTGCTTCGCCCGCCGTAAAGGCGGTGCGTCCGCTTCCGCGGGATCACGGCCAGGGCGCTGAACACCTTTCGCCCGTCCTCGAATCGCGAGAGGTTGTCCCACGGGTAGAAGCCCGCCGCCCCGCCGTAGCGGTAGCCCTCGTAGACGTCTCGCAGGAACCGGCACTTGCCCCGCGCGGCGTCCTCGGCGCTGCGGAAGGCCTCGTCGCCCAGGGCGACCGTGCCGAGCTTCAAGTGGTTCGCGAAAAGGCTCTCGCCCACCGTCCAGGGCTTGTTGTGGTAGAACGGCGGGTACATGCGGAGCTTGTCCTTGATCTTCTCCAGCGTGTAGGCGTTCTCGGGATACCAGTCCAACTCGCCGAGAGGGTAGTGCGGGGCGTTGATCTCGCAGCGGCAGTTCAGGTCGCCGGCGCCGCCGACGGTGTAGGGGCGCGTAGGATCGTTCGCCCGGCCGGCGCCGATCACGTCGCCCATCAGGTCCTCCATCGCGTCCTGCGGATAGGCACGGTTCATGCCGTTGATGTAGATCAGCTCGTTCTCGACCTGGTAGACCAGCACGCTGGGGTGGTTGCGGTAGGCCCGCGTGAGTTGGGCGATGTGCCGGCGCCAACCCTCCCACAGCGGCTTGTTCTCCACCATGAACGGCTTGCCGGTGACCGTGCTGACGCGCTTCTCGCCGAGGTGAAATGAGATGAACATGCCGTCGATCATCGAGCACAGCCGGCCGGGAATGCCGTTGCGATCGTAGAACGCCAGCCGCTGCTCCCGCGTGGGGAGAAACGCGCGCGTCTTGCGGTTCTGGCTGAACCGGGTGAAGCGGTTGCCCTCCCCGCGAAACGCAGCCAGCCACTGTTCGGCCGTGTCCGGGCGGCCGCTCACGTTCACCCAGTTCCACGTGTTGAACCGCCGCCCGTTGAGGTACATCCCGCGGTCGCGAGTGGTGATCCAACGGAAGCCGAAGAGCTGCTCGTGGACGTCCACCACCTTTCCGCCTTCGCGGATCGTCGTCCGCAGCCGGTACAGGTGCGGTTTGGGCTCGGGCCACCACAGCTTCGGGTCGCGCCAAGCGTCGAAATCGGCCTGGTGCGTGACCGCCGCTCCGGCGGGAACGGTCAGGCCGAACCGTCCGAGGTCCTTCTCCACCTTCCCCGTGCGGTCGTGGACGGCCTGGCAGGCCACCTCGAGGGTGCGGCTCGATCTCGCGGTGTTGCGCACCGTCACGTCCACGCCGAGGCCGTCGGGCCGCGTACCCTTGCCCCGCGGCTGGACGAACACGTCCTCGGTGTAGGCGCCGCCTGCGGCGATCAGCGTGACGGGGTTGACGAGGCCGTACTCCGCCCCATTGCCGTCGCCCTTGCTGCTGGGGTAGATCGGAGCCAGCCACTGGACGCCCTTGAGGTTGCCGATCGGCCGGTTCCGCTGGGCCATCAGCGTCGTCCCGCCCCGATAGTGCTTCGTGTCGATCGCGTACCACGGGCCCTTGATCGCGACGGCGATCTCGTTGACCTCCCCCGGCCGAACGTGCCGGCTGACGTCCAGGTCCCACGGAATCCACACCCCCTTGTGCGTCCCGGCCAGCTCGCCGTTGACGAACACGCTCGCCAGCCAGTTCGTGCCGCTGAAGTGCAGCGTGAAGCCGCGCCCGGCGAGGGCCTTGGGCACACGAACCCGCGTCCGGTAGATCGTCCGGTGCGCCAGGTTCAACCCGTCGATGGACCATTGCCGCGCGGGGACCTCGACCCCCCGCCATTGCAGGCGCTCCAACTCCGGCAGGGCCGTCTCCGGATCGTGAGCGCGGGCGTCCATCCGATCGTCGTCCCAGCGGGCCACCTGCCACGGGCCCGTCAACTCGACCCGCGACCGCTCGCCCGCCTTGCCCGGCGCCGGCAGCGGATGCACCTTCCGGCGGGCGGCGCGGTCGGCCTCGCCGTCGTACCGCTCGCCCGGCTTCAGGGGGCCGTCCGGGCGCCACCCGGCCTTCGCCTGGACGAACGCCACGCAATCCAGCATGATCCAAAGGTCGCTGCGCCCCGGCTGCGTCTTCGTGTACCGAACGGTCAGCGTCGCCTTGCCGGCCTCCAGGTCGATCGACCCGACGTGCAGCCAGGCGATCTCGTTGTACCGTGCCAACTCCATCACGTTCGTCGTGTATCGGTCGGCGGGGCCCGCGTGCCACGGCCCCTCGCCGATCCGCCACTCGAACGGCGCGCGAATGCCCTCCATGCCGACGCGGAACCAACCGTCGTACCGCCCGGTCTCGGGAACGGCCAACTCGTAGGTGAGCACGAAGCCCTCTTGGGGCATCTTCCTGATCGCGTCGCCCTTGAAGACGGCCGCCAGCAGCTTCCCACCGCTGAGCAGGTGCGCCCGATCCGAGCCCGTCCAGTGCCCGTCGAAGTTGATCGTGGCGGTTGTCTCGGCCTCGACCCATACGTACGGCGCAGGTCGGTCCGCCGCGGCGCTTGCAGTGAGCGCGAGCGGCGGCGCGAGGCAAGAAAGGCAAACCAAGAGGCAAGCAGAAGGCACGCTGCAACGCATCCGTAGACTCCTTCTCTGTCTGCATCACCGAAAGCAGTAGCTGGCCCGCCAGCCTGGCCGCCGCCCGGCGACCCGCGAGGGCCGGTACTCCCGCCGGTACTCTCGCAACCGATGCCCATCGCCATGTGGCATGCGAGCGCGGACGATGCTACTCTGCCCTACTCCGCCTCGCCAGCCCCATCGTCCCTCCGGCAGCGGCCGTGATGAACGCACCCCCGGTGCGGACAAGCTGCACGAAGCGTGAGACGGCCCCGCCCGGCGAGGCTCGGGGACGGTCCGATTGCCCACCGCGCGGACTTCCGGGAAGGGCGTCTTTCTTCGCCCGGCTCAGCCCGTCCCATCCCGGGGCCCCCTTCTCTACCCTCGACGCAGGACATGACGTATGATGCAGACATGCTCCAGAGGGTACGGATCAAGATCGAGGGCCTGCGCGAGCCGCGGGAGGCGCTGAAGATCGCCCAGATGGGCGCCGACGCGATCGGGATGGTCTTCGCCGAAAGCCCCCGGTGGGTCTCGCCCGAGCAGGCGAGGGCCATCGTGGACGTGCTCCCCCCGTGGGTGGCCACCGTGGGCGTGTTCGTCGACTCCGACGCGGCCACCATCGACCGCGTGGTCGAGCGGACGCACATCGCCTTCGTGCAGCTCCACGGCGACGAGCCGCCGGAGACGGTCTCACAGGTCCACGCCCCGTGCATCAAGGCCTTTCGCGTGCGGGACGAAGGCTGGTTGGACGAAGTGCGCGGCTGGGTGAGCGCGGTTCGGACCCGCTCAAACCTCGCGGCCGTCCTGCTGGACGCCTACGACAAGTCCGCCCGGGGCGGGACGGGCAAGCAGTTCAACTGGGACCTGGTCGCCGACGCCCGCGACGGCGGGGGCCTTGCCGGGCTGGACCCGATCATCCTGGCCGGCGGTCTCGACGCCGACTGCGTCGGCCGGGCCATCGACGCCGTCAAGCCTTGGGCCGTCGACGTCGCCAGCGGCGTGGAGAAGGCACCCGGCGTCAAGGACCTTCGCAAGGTCGCCGACTTCATCCTCGCCACCCGCGAAGGCAACGTCCTGGAAAGCGGGTTCTGGCTGTAGGCTCGACGGAAACCACAGAGGCTCAGTGCAGGCCTGCCTGCCGGCAGGCAGGCTTCGCCCGCAACCCAAGGACGTAGCCGGTAGCCGGTAGCGCGTTCAGGAATCGGGTATCGGGTATCGGGAATCGGGTATCGGCCAGACGCGCAGGCAGCGGTTTCCGGCGAGCCCCGGAAGGGGCGGAAGGCAATAGACGGCGACGAGAGCAGCCCCGGCGGGGCGAAAGGAACGTTCCGAGGATACACGCCTTTGCGTGGTTCTTGTGCCCTTTGTTGTTCAGAGGGCTCAGAGACAGGAGAGGATCTCGTCTCTTCATCCTCCGAAGGCCGGTTCGCTTTCCCGGCCTGAGCTTGTCGAGGGCAGCGATACAGGCTCGGGAGAACGCTCGATCGCTTCACCGCTGTTCTGCGTCCCCCGTCTTCCTCACCACGTATACTCCACCGTATACGTCACCGTCACTTCCTTGTCCGGCTCGGCCTTTACGTCGAAGGCGACGTGGCGGCTGTCGAGCTTCTCGTAGTCGTGGCTCTTCTCGGTGATCCGCCAGGTCAGCCAGCGGTACAGCGGCTCCTTGATGCGAACGGTGACGGGCTCTTCCTTGCGGTTGCGGACCTTCAGCTCGACCGTCTCGCTCATCCACTTCCGCCCGCTCTCGACGCGGAACTCGGTCTGCTTCCGCTCGCCGACGATGTCGAACGCGTTGCCGATCCGCAGGCTCAACTCCTCGTTCTTCGGCGTGTGGTCGATCCGCTCCTCGCCGATGAACTCCATCGCCTCGTCGTCGGGGTCCTGCTTGTAGACACGGACCTTCCCGGCCGGGAGAGGAATGCCCAGGCGGTTCTCGGCCGTGTTCTTGAAATCGATGAACACGTTGACCTTCTTGTAGCTGGTCACGCCGTAGCTGCGGTCCGTGTAGCGGCTGCCGCTGTTCCATCGGAAACTGCCCAACGGGTTGTACAGGTACTTCTTGGTGACCTTCACGCCGCGGGCGGGGCTGAACATCTCGAGCTGCTTGATCTCGCTGTCGGCCACGGTGCTGGGGCGAGGCAGCGTGTACATGTGGTACTCGAAAAAGGCCTTCTCCTGCATACCGACGCCCTTCTCGGCTCGCCGGCCGCGGGCAGAACCCACTTGGTGGGGAACGTCCTGCACACGGCGGACGTCGCCGGCGATGAACTTCATCTTCGCGTCGGTGTACGTCTTGCCCGAGCCATTCTGCACGCTGACCCACCCGGAGAGGTCCCCGGCCGTGTCGTCGCCGTTGAGAACGAACACGTACTCCGCGTGCCAGTTGATGCCGCTGGACTGGTACGTCACCTCCGCCACATGCTTGCCGGGCTTGGCCGTCGCGACCTGCCAGACGAGCGTCGGGCGCGTCAGCAGCCCGCCGGGCAGGGCCTCGAAGCGGATGTCTCGGACGTTATCCGGACGCTGGACCATGACGATCCCGCCGTCCTTCTGGCGCAGGACGATCTGCCGCGCGTCGAAGCTCAGCAGCGCCCCGCCGTACGTCTTGCCCTCGCAGACGACCTCGATCTGCTTGTCAATGTACTTCCGCAGGAGCTTGTCCGCCGAGACGAGGTCGTACTGGTAGTTCTGCTCCAGCAGCTTGGCGGCCGGGTCGGTGAGGCTCTTGAAGTGCACGGTCGTCGCGTCGATCCGGCTGGCGACGTCGGTGAACTTGACCACCCCGCTCTTGCCGATGTCAAGTTGCCGGGTCTCTCGGACCACGCAGTACCCGCCGTTGTAGACGGTCACCGCCACGCCCTCTTTGTCCTGTGCCCCGCTGACCGGCACCACCGCGGCGAGTGCGAGCGCCGCTACGATCGTCAGGATGCTGCTTCGCTTCATTTTGCCACTCCTTCTCCCGCATCGTTCGCGGTGCGGGTCGATTCCGATCGGAGCCCACGGGACGCCACCCGTGGGCGTTGCCGTAAGGGAGCCTCTCTATTGCCTGCTGTTTGCTGCGGTCAGTCCGCCGCCGCTTGCGGGGTTCCAGCGAAAGCGGAACGGGATAGTCTTGGCCTCGTCGGGAGCGACGAGAACGTCGACCTCCACGATGCCCACCTCCCGAACGCGCCAGTCGAAGCCCTTGCATTCGGCTTGGTAGGTGCTGCGCGGCACGCGGATGACGACCGTTACGGTCACCGCGTGGGGCTTGTGGTTGCGGATCTGGTATTCCCAGTCCTCGGCCCAGTCGTTGCCGTTGCGCGTGCGGCTGGCTCGCTTGGCCGAGCAGACGATGTCGAACGCGTGCCCCCACTTGAACCGCAGCTTCTCGCCCTTGGGCGTGTGGTCGATCGTCGTCTGCGAAACGTAGGTCGCGATGCCGTCGGGGTCCGGGGCGTACAGGCGAACCACGCCCTTCGGCAGCGGCTTGCCCAGGCCGTTTTCCTCGGTGTTCTTCATCTCGCTGACCACCCGGGCGGCCGAGGGATGGTCCGTCCGGTCGTACACGTACCCGCGCCGGAGCTTGATGCCCGACCCGCTGACCATTTCGAGCTGTTTGGTCTCCGCGTCGCGCAGCGTCGTCGGCCGGGTCACCGTGTAGAGGTGGTACTCGAAGAAGCTCTTCTCCGTCATGACGGGGGCAAGGGCAAAATCGGCATTCAACTCGGAGAGGATCGTCAACTCGTCGTACCTCCCCCTCGCCGGCGGCTTGATCAGGTTCACGTCCCCGGCCATGAGCTTGAGCTGGGCGTCGTGGTACGTCACGCCCGAGGCGTTGGTGACCGTCGCGTAGCCGACCAGGTCGGCCGTGTCCTCGTGGTTGCGGACAGGCTCGGCCGGGCGGAGCTTGAGGACGTAGTCCGCCCGCCAGTGCAGGCCGTGGGTGAGATAGGCCACCTCGAACGGCTGCTTGGAAGCAGCGCGATTGGCCAGGTCCCACACGAGCGTCGGTCGCGTCAGCAGGCCGGCGGGCAATTCGGCGAACGCGATGCCCTGCAGCTCGGACCGGGTGACGGTTCGCGGGCCCTCGCCCGGCGGCTGAATCACCAGCCCGGCGTCGTCGAAGCTTAGCAGCACCCCCACGGTCTCGCCGCCGGCGCGGAAAACGGCGCGGACTTCCTTGTTTACGTGGCGTTGGAGCACGGCCGCGGCGGAGGCCAAGTCGTACTGGTAGCTCTGCTCGAGGACGGACAGACCCTCCACCCCGTCCAGGCTGCGGAGGCGGACGGTATCCGGCAGGATGCCGCTGGGGACGTCGGCGAAACGGACCTCGGAGACGCCCTTGGGCAGGCGCCGGACCAGCCGCCGGTCCCGCACCAGCGCCAGGCCCTGCCAGACGGGCCGACCATAGCTCCAGCCGATCTGGCCGTCGAACTGGCGTACGGGCATCTGCACCAGACGCTGCTGCACTTGTTGCTCCCTCTGTTGATCGACGGGCAGGGACGGCATGTCCTGCCACCCCTCCGGCCGGGAGAGAATCGTCAGCGATATGCCCTGCTGCTCGACGACCGGCGGGCCGGACGCGGCAAGGACGGGCGAGGTTCCCCCTTGGTGGAAAAGCCACACGCCGACGCCGACGAGCACCGCAGCCGCTGCGGCCGCCGCGGCGGGCAACCACCGAAAGCCACGATACGCCCGGGCAGGCGGGGTCGCGGGAAGATCGAAAGACGAGGGAGGCTCGTCCGCCCATCCCTCGGCCAGGGCGGAACGAGCGAACTGAAGGGCCTCCCACTCGGCGCGGCAGGCCCCGCAGACGGCGAGGTGCCTTTGCACGGCGGGCCTCTCGGCCGGGGGCAACTCGTCGTAGACGAAGTCGATCAGCTTCTCGTGGAGGGTCTGGCAGTTCATGACGTGGCCTCCGGGGCATAGGCCCTCAACTCGCGGGCCAGCTTCAGCAAGGCGTATCGGACCCGGCTCTTGACGGTCGATACGGGCACGCCCAGCAGCTGCCCGATCTCGACGAACGTCAGCCCGCGGCTCTCCCGCAGGGCCAGGGCCTCGGCCTGCTCGGGGGGCAGGGAGGCCATCGCGACCCGGACGGCCCGGCCCAGCTCACCGCGGGCAGCCGCCGCCTCGGGGCGGGGCGATCCGTCAATGAGTGTCAGGCCTTCGGGCATCGGTTGCTCCTGCTTTCGCCGCCGCTTGCGTCGGAGACGGTCCAGCCAGTGGTTGCGGGCGATGGTAAACAGCCACGTTCGCACGTTCGCCCGGCCGTCGAACCGGGCCCGGCCGCGCCACGCCCGCAGCAGGGCTTCCTGGGCCACGTCCTCCGCCTCGTGCCATTGGCCGCAAAGCATGAATATATATCGCCTTACGGTCGGGAACGCGGCCGAGAGCGCCTCGCACAGAGACGGCCCTGGCCGATCGGCGGGCGTTTCGACTCGCCCGGCCTCGGAGGCGTCGACGGCCTGTGGTGCGTGTCTGACCAATCTCCCGTGTCCGGTTACGGTCCTTCCGTGCCCTTAGACGACGACGCCCTGCCCACGGACTTCCGCAATCTCGCGTTTTCTCCATTCCGGTGCAGAGCAGGGTTGACACGACCGATACAAAGAGCGTATATATCTATATTCGATTTGAGCTATATAGATGGCGACCACCTCGGACATCTCCGCTCTGCTGAAGTGTCTCGGCGAGGATACGCGACTGCGAATCCTGCGCCTGGTCTCTACGCAAGAGCTATCGGTAAACGAGCTTATGACCTCAATGGGCCTGGCGCAGCCCCGGGTCTCGCGGCACTTGGCTGTGCTGCGGCGCGAGGGGCTCGTCCGGGACCGGCGCGAGGGAAACCTGATCTACTATCGCATGACCCGCGAAGGCCTGCCCGAGCCCGCCGAGGCCGTCTGGCAGGCCCTCGCCCCTGTGCTGGCCAACGGCTTCTTCCCCGAGGACCTCGTGCGCCTGAGGCAAACACTGGCCCGCCGGGCCGACCGCAGCCGCGGGTTCTTCGACGACATCCTCGCCGAATGGGACCGCATCCGCCACAGCTACATCGACGACGCTCTCCCGCCGGCGCGGCTCGCGGAACTGGTCGAGCCCGAGTGGGTCGTCGCCGACGTGGGAACCGGCACGGGGCAGATCCTGCTCCCCTTGGCCCGGCGCGCCCGGGAGGTCGTCGGCATGGACCGCTCCGAGCGCATGCTGGCAGTCTGCCGCCAGCGCGTCGAGGCGGCCGGTCTGAGCAACGTCACGCTGCGGCGAGGCGAGGCGGAGGCCCTGCCCTTGCCCGACACCGCCTGTGACGCGGTCTTCAGCAGCATGCTGATGCACTATCTCGCCGACCCCGGCACGGGGTTGCGGGAGATGGCTCGCATTCTCCGGCCCGGCGGACGGCTGGTCGTCAGCGACCTGATCCGTCACGACCAGGTCTGGACGCGGGAAGTCCTGGCCGACATGTGGCTGGGCTTCTCCGAGCAGCAGGTCCGCCGCTGGCTGGCCGAGGCCGGTCTCAGGGTCGTGGACTACTCCAGCAACGAAGGGCCGGCCCCCGCCGGCAAACTCGCGACGTTTGTCGCCATAGCAACGAAGAAACCGTCATCTCGTGGACTCGAAAGGCAACGCGCCAAACCAGCGAAGGCGAACGAAGGAGAACCGAATGGCCAAGGCAAAGCACTATGACGTAAAGGACCTCAAGCTCGCCGACGAGGGCAAGCGCAGGATCCTCTGGGCGGACAACGACATGCCCGTCCTGGCGATGGTCCGCGAGCGATTCGCGGCCGAGAAGCCCCTTAAGGGCCGGCGCATGAGCGCGTGCCTGCACGTGACGGCCGAGACCGCCAACCTCTGCCGGACCCTCGCCGCCGGCGGGGCCGACCTGGTGTTGTGTGCGTCCAACCCGCTCAGCACGCAGGACGACGTGGCCGCCAGCCTGGTGCGAGACTTCGGCATCAAGGTCTACGCGATCACGGGCGAGGACCGCAAGACGTACTACGAGCACATCACGGCCGCGTGCAAGCATCGCCCCAGCGTGACGATGGACGACGGGGCGGACCTTGTCGCCGCCCTGCACGGGGACTGCGCCGAGTACGGCGACAGCATCGTCGCGTCGATGGAGGAGACGACCACCGGCGTGATCCGCCTCCGCGCTATGGCCGAGGCGGGCGTGCTGAAGTTCCCGGTCATCGCGGTCAACGACGCGGCCACCAAGCACCTGTTCGACAACCGCTACGGCACGGGCCAGAGCACGCTGGACGGCATCATTCGGGCAACGGACATCCTGCTGGCGGGCAAGAACGTGGTGGTGGCCGGCTACGGCTGGTGCGGGCGCGGGGTCTCATCGCGGGCCCGGGGCGCCGGGGCGAACGTGATCGTCTGCGAGGTGGACGCCGTCCGGGCCCTCGAGGCGGCGATGGACGGCTTCCGCGTCATGCCGATGCGCCAGGCGGCGCGGATCGGGGACCTGTTCATCACGGTCACCGGCGACATCCACGTGATCGACGCCGGGCATTTCACGCTGATGAAGGACGGCGCGATCGTCTGCAACAGCGGGCACTTCAACGTGGAGCTGAATCTCGAGGCCCTTGCCAAGCTCGCCAAGGGCAAGCCCGTCGAGGTCCGCCGGGGCGTCCAGCGGTTCATGCTCCCCAGCGGCCGGCGGATCTTCGTCCTGGCCGAGGGACGGCTGGTCAACCTCGCCTGCGCCGAAGGCCACCCCGCCTGCGTGATGGACATGTCCTTCGCCGGCCAGGCCCTCACGACAGAGCACGCGATACAGAACGCCGGCAAGCTGGGGATCGCCGTCCACGACGTTCCCGAGCGCATCGACCGGTGGGTCGCATCCCTGAAGCTCAAGAGCATGGGCGTGAAGATCGACAAGCTCACCGCCGAGCAGAAACACTACCTCGCGTCCTTCGACATGGGCACGTAGCCGCCCCGTCCGGACCGACTGGAAGGTCGCCCAGCCCGTGGACCGATTCGTTCGCGGGCTGGTTCTTTGCGCGGGGTGCGCCTGGAACTCCGTGGAGGGATGCACCGGCATGGGATGGCCGCCGCTGCGCGCGGCGAGGCAGACGGTGCCCCGTCAACCTTCCATGTCGGCCACGACGACGGTGATGTCGTCCTTGGGGCGGGCGCTGTCGGCCTGCTCGTCGATCCAGGCGGTCAGTTGGAAGAGCATATCCTCGCGTGGCCGGCCGGCGAGCGAGCCGATCAGCTCGAGAAACTGCTCCCGGTCGCCGTTCTGGTCACCGAGGACGTCCTCGATGCCGTCGCTGTAGAGGACCACCCGGTCGCCGGGAGACAGTCCCGTCTGGACGGCGGCATACTGCTCCTCCTCGAAAACGCCCAGCAGGCTGCCGTCGCAGGCCAGGCGCCGCGGCGGCCCGGAAGCAGGCAGAAGCAACGGCTCGGGGTGGCCGGCTCGGGCGTAGGTCATCACGCCGGTCTCGACGTCCAGGACGCAGTAGACGGCCGTGACGAACTGGCAGCTCGAGAGGTTCTGTTCGCAGATGGCCGCGTTCAACTCCGCGAGCGACAGGTCGGGGGGCAGGATCTCGTAGTGATTGCCGCTGATCCGCTTGGTACGCAGGGCCCGCTTGATGAACATGGTCAGCAGGGCGGCGGGCATGCCATGTCCGACGGCGTCGGCGACGTAGAAGCCCACGTGGGTCTCATCGAGGCGGGCGACGTCGTAGATGTCGCCGCTGACCCACCCCAGGGGGCGGTAGAGCACGGCGAACCGCACGGGGCCGACCTCCGGCAGGCGCCGGGGGAGAAAGTCTCGCTGGAGGCGGGCGGCGAGACGCATCTCCTCGTCGAGATCCTCGAGCACGTCGGGCCCGGCCCGACCCAGGTGCCGGGCGGCGGACAGCTCGGCCTGGAGGTTGCGGATGGCCGGCTGGAGGGCCCCGGCGGCCTCGATCTTCGCGGCCAGCTCCGCGGGCGGCGCGTCGCGGCGGATGCAGATGAACTTGCCCTCGCGACGGGCCAGAACGCTCCAGGCGACCTTCGCATCATCGGGCAGCAGGACGACGGCCACGGCCGGGGCACGGTCGATCGCGTCCAGCAGGCGCTCCAGGGCGCGCGGGTCGTTGACCTCGCCGTTGGGGCACGCCACGGCCAGGGGCGTCTGACGAAGTTGCGCGGCCAGCGGCTGGTCGGGACGGCTCGGCAGGAAATCCCACCGCCCCTCGGCGGCCTGGCGAACGTTGGGGGGCGCGGGTTGGTCGGCCACCCACAGAAGTTTCGGCTTGGCTGCGGCTGCCACGCTGCTGGCCCGGTGCGGCTGACGGTTCACAAACAGACTCGGGGCCGATCTCGGCCCCTCCTCGTCATCGTCACGGGCCGGGGGCGGCTTTAGCAGCCGGGGGGACGCCCCGGGAGAATTCGACCGTATCGCCAACCGCCACGCCCGCCGCGGCCAGTTGGCCCGCGGCAACCTCCAGGGCATACTGCGCGGGCATCTCACTGGCGTAGCTCTTCTCCTCGAGGCCGTAGGGCTCGATGGGCATGGTGTAGGTCTTCACCACGCGGCGATCACTGGAGATGAACGCGATGTCCAGCGGCACGAGACACTGCCGCATGCAGAACTCCATCATCTGCGGGGCGGGGTACATGAACAGCATCCCGGCGTTGGGGTCGATCGCCTTGCGGTTCGAGAGCCCCTGAAAACGGGCATCGGGCGTGGTGGCCAGCTCCACGCGCCACGTCCGGCCGTTGATGGTCACCTCCGCCGGCGGGGCGGGGTCCGAATTGCCGCAGCCGGCTAACGCCGCCACCATCAGCAGCCCCAGACAAAGCCATGGTGTGGACCGCACTCGTTCATCCCTTCGCGGCTTCGCCGTCCGCCTGGAAGCTGCGGGCCAGCAGGCGCTCCACCAACTCGACGGGCAGGCCCACCACGTTGCTGAAGCTGCCCTCCAGCCCCACCACGAAGCGGTCGGCCGTCTCCTGGATGGCATACGCCCCGGCCTTGCCGGCCCACTCGCCCGAGGCCAGGTACCCGTCGATCTCCGCGTCGGTCATGGGGCGCATCGTGACGTAGGTGGTGGCCGAGCCGATCCAGCGGCGCCCGCCCGGCAGCAACAGGGCTACACCCGTTATCACCGCGTGGCGGGTGCCCGACAGGCGGCGGAGCATCCGCTCCGCGTCGCGCCGATCGGCGGGCTTGCCGAGCACCTCCCCGTCGGCAGCCACGATCGTGTCCGCGCCGAGCACACGCCTCTTGCCGTGCAGATCGGCCACCGCGCGGGCCTTGAAGTACGCCAGTGCCTCGGCCTGCCGTGCAGGGGGAAGGTGCTGCACCACGTCCTCGGGCTCCGGAAGGGGCGGCGCGATCACGTCGAACACAACGCCCGCCGCGCGCAGCAACTGCTGCCGCCGCGGACTGGACGACGCCAGCACCAGCCGCGTTGTATCCAAGGACGTGTTCATAGGACAGCAAAGCACCGACTCAACTCCTACGCGGTCTTCCTGTAGAACGTTCAACCCCCCGGTGAGGATTCCGCAAAAGCCCTTCCCGAAAGAAAGGCCTCGCCCGTCCCCCCCTTCCTACCGGCTGGCCGTTGCCAACCGGCCTCCGTTGGTGCCGGGGTGTTTCCTCAGATCAACATTGTTGTTTCTGTGAAGCACAGGGCAATGGATCATGGCAGAACGTGGCTGTAAAGGCTTTTTTGAATTCGTCTTATCCCACAGGATCCTCAATGTCCCTTCCAGGCAACATGCCCCTACAGACCCTACACCTACCCCGGGCTCACAGAGAGCAGATAGGACTTTAACGCTTTGTTTTACATGATCTTATATGGACTGCTTCGCCAGAGGCGGGAGGGGGGATCGCTGGCACGGGGGTTGCTATTCTGTTACGTCGCCGGAGCCCTCCCTTTCTCGACGGGCCGGGCTTGCCGTGCGAAGTACAGATTGGAGTTTGCTGCCATGCAAGAGGCGGCCGTCAGGAAGCAGTTGAGCGAGTTGATCCAGGAGATCACGGGGTCTCCACTTACGGGCAAACCGGTGGGCTCCCTCCAGAGCATCTGCCATGCAGACGGTTCCACGACCAAGGGGGACGTCGCGGGTTCCCTGGAGCATCTCCGGCTCCAGGTGAAGTACCTCCTGTTCGACCTGGAGGCCACCCGCCGCGAGAACCGCTATCTCCGGCAGATGCTCGAGAGCCGTCACCGTCGCGACGTGGACGACCTTAAGGGAGGCAGCGACGGTCACTAGCGAACCACAACAGACCTTGGAGCGTTTCGTCCTCACCCCACCACCCCCGGAAGCCAATCAGGACGGAACGTGACGCAGTTGGCGGCATGGTGTGCTTCGGTGCACCATGCCGCTCCCCCCTTTCCCCCCCGCGGGGCGGCAGATGGCTGACCGGGAGTCCGGCACGGCGCGTTCGTGTCCCGACGGGAGCTCGCGTGCCATGGCCTCGCGCGCAGCCGATGGGCATGCCCCCCCGCCCGTGATGCGTTCGGGGTACCTCTGGCCTGCTGCTGCCCGGCCAGCCTCGTGTTCGCCACGAGCCTGCACGGCAAGCCGCTCGGCAGCGTGCCTCCCCCTCGCGCAGGGCTGCCTTTGAGTCAAGCCTTCCTCACCTGCCTGTCGATACAACATATACCACTGCTAGAGCGCGACTGGTCGGTACCCCCCGAAATATGGGCTCTCTCCGTTGGGCAACTCTCCGGCGCACCGGCTGGCCGGTCCTCAGTGCGCGGAAAAACGGGAAAAAGGCTCACCCAGCGCTTGCGGTTAGGACGATGTTTGGATAGAATCATGCGAACAAGAACCAAATACCAGGCGGCGCCGGAGCCAACGCTGGGTAGCCCATCCGTCGCAGCCGCTGGTCGAGCCAGACCGCCGACCCCCGCTGGGCAAATGGCGATCTGTCTGCCCTGCGGCATGCGGCCCGAAAAGGTAATCTACCCATGAGCAAGATCCCGCTCTGTCAGTTCGGCCCCGGTGGAGACTTCGTTCGGCCCTGGCCAAGGGACGCTGCGGCGATCCCGCCCAGGCCGATCGAGACCGACGTTGCCGAGATCGCTGGCCGCCATGGCCTGGAGGTTCCGTTGATCAGCCTCGGGCCCGACGGCGTGCACTGGGACCGGCCTGGCGCACCGAAGCCAAGGCGGCTGTCCTTGTTCGGGCTGATCGGCTCGGCGCTGCGTGGGCTCTTGCGGCAAGCGTGGCGGCCGGCCATGGCGCAGGTGAATGCGCCCGCTACGGCACGGAGCGCTGCCGTCGCAGGCGTCGAGCCCCCGGTCAGGGCGGCCCTGGGCTCCGCCCGGCGCGGGCGGCCGCCTGTCTGCGAGGGCGCCGCTGGCACTGGAGGGACGGCGGCGGTCCAAGGTAGTCCGGCCAGCCTGGAGTTGCCGGCCGATGGGATGGGTACGGCCCCACGGGCCCGACCGGCCCCCACGGCGGCGCCGGGTGCCGTAGAACAGGTGCTGACAGAGGCTTCGGTGCCGTTGGCAGACGTGGCGCTCCCCGCAGGACGGGGCGCGCGGGTTGTGGCGAGACGAGGGTACGTCCTCGCCGCGGCGACCGACACAGAGGAGAGCGACCATGGAGACGGTGACCCCGAGGCAGTTGGAGATCCTCCGGTTCCTTCGCGAGTTCCGAGACCGCTACGGCTATTCCCCGACGATGCAGGAGATCGGCGATCATCTGCACCTTACCAAGGTCACCGTGTTCGAGCACGTCGGGGCCCTCGAAAGAAAAGGGGCGCTGCTGCGCGGCGCAAAGCACAAGGCCCGCTCTTTACGGGTGGCGCCTGAGTTCCCCTTCCCCGAGGACAAGTCGACCCGCCTGCCCCTGGCCGGGCGGATCGCGGCCGGGCATCCCATCGAGGCCATCGAGGACACCGAAACGCTGGACCTGGAGGAGGTCTTTGACCGCCCGTCGGAGCGGTTCGTTCTGCGCGTTACGGGCCAGAGCATGATCGACGAGCACATCTGCGACGGCGACTACGTGATCTGCGAGAAGCGCGGCGACGTGCGGAACGGCGAGACCGTCGTCGCCGTGCTGGACGACGGCGAGGCGACCCTCAAGCGGTTCTACCGCGAGAGGAACCGCATTCGCCTCCAACCGGCCAACCCCGACTTCGACCCGATCTTCACGGACAACGTGGATATCCAGGGCGTCGTGATCGGCGTGCTTCGGCAGATGTAGCGTCTTCGTACTGCCGCACATCCTGCTCCTATGCAATCTGGAGCGTGGTGGCGCGGCTGTTCCGTTGACTGGTTGACTCGTTAACTGGCCGGAGCCTGTCGGCGCCAGGGAACGTCGCCCCATAGCTCAAGCCTGGGCGGCCGCGACGGCGTCCCCCCCCACGGCGTCCCCCCCTAGGTACCCCTTCAACGAGTCAACGGCCCGTCAACCGCCTGCCGAATCCGCTACGTTGCTTGTGGCAATCAGAGGTCGTGGAGGAATCCCCACGAACGCCCCGCTCGCATCCCCGCTGCGGATTGCCGATCACAGACTCCTGCCGCCGGAGACGCGCTCCGCGCCTCTCGCCCCGTCTTGAGCTTGTCTGCTCTCCTCCGGGTCGCTATTGTCTTATCCCCTGCATCCCCTGCACCCCTGCGGATAGAGAAGAGAGATGGCGCTGTTCAAGAAGGCGTTTGAGAAGCTCGCACGAGGGTTGAGCCGGACGCGGCAGCGGTTCGTTCAGTCGCTCAGAACGCTGCTGACGGGCAAGGCGCTCGACGACCGGACGATGGACGACCTCGAGGCGATGCTCATCCAGGCGGACATGGGCGTGGCGACGGCGATGCGGATTCGCGAGGACCTCGAGGCCGCGGCCCAGGAGAAGCGGATCACTCGCGGCGACGACGTGATCGATTTCCTCAAGGCCGAGTTGAAGACCTACTGGCCCGAGGCCGACCGAACGGTTCATCTCGCCGACGCCCCGCCGACGGTGCTGATGGTGGCGGGCATCAACGGCTGCGGGAAGACGACGTCCGTCGCGAAGCTGGCCTACCAGTTCCAGCAGGAGGGCAAGAAGGTCTGCCTCGCCGCGGCGGACACGTTCCGGGCGGCGGCCGTCGAGCAGTTGACCATCTGGGCCGACCGCATCGGCTGCGACATCATCAAGGGCAGCGGCTCGGACCCCGGCGCGGTGGTCTTCGACGCCTGCGACGCGGCGCGGGCCCGCGGGGCGGACATCCTGCTGGTAGACACGGCCGGGCGTCTGCACACGCAGGACAACCTGATGCGGGAGCTGACGAAGATCCGCGACGTGGTCGCGCGGAAGATCGAGGGCGCCCCCCACGAGGTCCTGCTGGTTCTGGACGCCACGACGGGGCAGAACGCGATCAACCAGGCCAAGGCGTTCTCGGCGGCGATCGACGTGACGGGCATCTTCCTGGCCAAGCTGGACGGCACGGCCAAGGGCGGCATCGTGGTGGCGATCCGCAACGAGGTGAGCCTGCCGGTGAAGTTCGTGGGGCTGGGCGAGACGTACGAGGACGTCGAGCCGTTCGACCCCGACCAGTTCGTCGAGGCCCTGTTCGCGTAGGCATTTTCCTCGGTTCTTCGCGAAAACGCTTTGACAAGCGGCGGTTCCAGCCGATACGTTCACTGCGAACATCCGTCTCAGTAGCCGTTCGCCGGTGCCCGCCAGGGAAGAAGGCCCCGGTTTGGCGGCCGTCATCAAAAGGAGCATTGGAATGTCGCAAGCACCGCCTCCCGCAGCCCCTCCGGGCGCCGCCCCCAATCCAGGCAAGGGCCTGGGCATCGCCGGCATGATCCTGGGGATCATTGCCGTCGTGCTGTTCTGCGTGTGGTACGTCGCCATCCCCTGCGCCGTCGTCGGCCTGATCCTGAGCATCATCGGCAAGGGCAAGTCGAAGGCGGCCGGGGCACCGACGGGCATGGCCACCGCGGGCCTCGTCTTGAGCATCATCGCACTGGCGCTGGACATCATCCTGGGCCTGCTGCTTTGGAGCATCATCGCGGCCATGTTCGGGATGGCCAACGAGATGGCCGACCCCAACAACTGGCAGCCGACGAATCTGCTGGACCTCGGCCGCCTGCTGTTCTAGGCCTCCGGTTCCGCCGAGCTCGGCCGGTGTGGCCGGGCTGTTTCGTCGTCCTACGCTCCGTTCGTCAGGCGGGCGTGTCGGCTTCGTGCGAGGTCTGTATTGGTCTCGCGCGGGAGCCGGTGCGCCCGCTGTTGCGTACTGCACGGCCAGTGTCCGGCCGTCACCTTGTCGCCGGTGGGGGGGTTCAATACCATCCATGACGCACAGGGCTTGGCGGTCCTGCAATCAGACTTCGTCGTTCGGAGCCGCTGTTACCGATGACCGAAACAACGGCAAACGCAGAAGCCAACGGTTCGGAGCCGGCCATCGTTCTGCCGCATCGCGGGAAGGCGGTGGTCCTCTTCGCGCTGGCCGCCGTCGCATGCCTCGGCCTCGCTGCGCTGGCGTGGCTGGCACTGGAGGCCGAACTGGTCCTCGCCGAGGAACCCGAAGGCGAGCTCGTGGTCGTCCTGGGCGGCGTGCTGGTGGCGGCCTGCGGCGTGGCGGTCGTGGCCGCCTGGCAGATGGGCGCGGGCGACCTGGAGCGCATGAAGGCGGGCACGATGGACCCGGCCGGCAAGCTCGCGACGCGCTGCGGCCTGTGGCTGACGAAGCTGCTCGTCCTTTCCGTCATCGGCCTCGGCCTGACCGTTCTGGTTCGGCATCTGATCGATCTCTGGCAAGTCTACGTGCTCCACTGAGCGGGCGCAAGCCGCGGACGGCGTAACGGGGGCCGGAAGTCATCTCGCCTATGCGTTCCGCTTGCGGAGAAGGCGCCGGGGCAGGGGCGAGACGCCCCTGCGACGCACGGGCAAGATTCCCGTGCCACGCAAAGATCGGTTCCCATACACCATCTCAGGACTTCCCCGCCAGGTGTCGTTTGGGCGCGGGCAGGGGCAGGGGCTGCATGCGGCCCTCGGCGATGTCGAAGGTCAGCTCGCTGTAGTGCAGCGCGCCGCAGGCGTGCAGCCAGAAGGCGTTGAGCATCGCGGCGGCCGCCTGAAGGTTCGCGAAGAGGACCTGCGGGACCGAGGCGATCATCTCCGTGCAGTTCTTCGCCGTCGGGAGGCGGTCTTCCGGCTGGGCGATCTCCGGGTGGTACCGCGTCAGGGCGGGGGAGAGGTCCCGGCCGTCGCGGCGGAGGAAGACCTGGCAGTTGCCGTACGTTCCGCGGAGCTGTCGCCCGGCCGAGTCGGTCTCCACGCCATCGTTGCCGCCGGAGATCAGCACCACGTCGCGGAGTCGGCGGCAGTGGTCGCTGACGAGCTTGCGGGTCGCGTGGTTGTCCACGGCCAGCAGGACCCAGTCCCCGCTGTGGAGCAGTCTCGCGGCGTTGTCCGGCGTGACGTATTCCTTTACGGCCAGCAGCGTCAGGTCCGTCTCGCCGAGGCGTTGGTAGAGTTCCTCGACCGTCACGGCCGCCTTGTTGCCGCACCGCGAGAACAGTACGCGCGTGGCGTTGCGGGGCTCGAAGCTGTCGCCGTCGATGCAGACCAGCCGCAGCGATTGGCCCAGCGACGCCAGGAAGACACTCGCGTACCGGGCGAGGATACTACCCACACCGCCGAGGCCGACCACCTTGACGGTCGTGTCCTGCGGCAGCCGGGGGACCAACTCACCGGGTGGGATCTTGGGTCTCATTCTCAACCTCCGCCGACGTATCGTGCGTGCCGGGGCGTGGGGCAAGGTCGGTCGGAATGTCTTGCTCGTCCGAGCGGCCCCGGGCCGGCTCGGATGTGTCCCCGGTCGAGTTGTCGGCGGGCTCGTCGCGACGGCGCTGGTACTTCGCATACCACGGCTCGACCGTCACGCGGTCCATCCATCGCGTGGGGAAGCCCATGCGCCGGCGGGCATAGCCTTCCAGGACGAGGCGCGTCTCGGCGCGGAAACGGGTCCCGTCCACGACGATCTCCGCGTGGAAATCCGGCGGCTCTCGATGGATGCGGCCGACGACGAGGTGCAGCCCCGGCCGATGGGTCTCGTCGGCGCGATCCGTGTAGCTGGCGTAGGCGGACGATTCGCAATGGCTGTGGATGTCGCCGATCACCTGCACGTGGCGGGGCAGGTTCAGCGGCACCTTGTAATGGACGTCCACGGGCCAGACCTGCTCGTAGCCGTCCTGCCGCGTCGTGGCGGTCTGCGGGGGCACCTCCAGCCGCGCCCGATTGCGCCGCCGGTCCCAGAGGATCAGCACCGCCGCCTCGGAGCGGTGAACCGCGTAGACGGCGTCGAAGAAGCCCACGGCCAGCTCCATCAGCCGCCGGGGGACCTTGGGGTAGCGCGTGCGGAGGAACGTGGCCTGTTCGGCCAGGGCGCGGGGCCACTTCTTCGCGGGCACGCAGCTCGTGAACAGCGCGTGGTTGCGGCAGACGTACAGGCCGGTGGAGGCCAGCAGGTAGAACATGGGATCGTCCGGCCAGGGGGGATCGGCGTCGGCCTTGACGTACACGGGCGTGGGCGGTCTTCGGGTCGGCATGGCGGATACGCGTCTCCTTCCGGCCGCGCGGGTGGGGCGCGGTCACTTGTGGCTGGCGGCGTAGCGGTGGATGATCCGGGCCAGGCCGGCGGCAGTTGGGGCGACCTGCCGCGGCGCGCGGTGGCCGGCGAGGATCCGTTCGGCGACCTGCCGCACCGTTCTTCCGGTGGGCAGCCAGGGCACGTCGAGAACGAAGTGGCGGTCCTCGCGCGTGGCGGCTTCCCACCGCTCGACGCCGGCGATCCGCTCGTCGACGCCGCGGCGGACCGTCTCGGAGAACCAGCTCGTCTCCTCGTGGTGCTCCGAGGAGCGGTTGAAGCCCGTATGCCACAGGCAGTCCAGCAGGGCCGCGAACGACGCCCGCATCCGCTCGTTGGTGTCCTCCACGGCGTTCGTCTCCTTGAGGTTCATCCGAACCGAGCAGATCCACGACAGCGGATGCCCCTGCTCGCGGGCAAACTTGGAGCAGTTCAGCAGCGCCGGGTAGCAGACGGGGTCGTCGAGGCTTCGCAGCGGGCGGGTCATGAAGAAACACTCGTTGCGGTGGATGAGACGGAGCGGGCCGGCCTCGCCGGGGCCGAAGACCGCCAGCACGAGCACGTAGGGCATGGCCAGCCGCACCGTGCGGTACTTCGCCTCGGGGCCGAAGGGCTTGGCCGAATCGGCGGCCAGCCACCGCAGGCTGCGGACGCGCGGCGGATCCTGGTAGACCCACACGACGGTGGACCGGGCGGCGAGGACGCTCTTGACCCCGTCGGGCAAGACGAGGCCGCACGTGTCCATGCGGGGCGGCGCGACGCCGTGGAGGAACTCGCCCAGGGGCATGGCGGCCCGGGCGCCCTCGGGGGAGACTGCCGCGACGGATTGCTCCTGGATGGTGATAGTCTCGCGGGTCATCGGGTGCCCTTTCGGCTACGCGCCGCACCGGGCAGCGAGGGTGCGGCCCTTCTCGCCGGCGCGCTTGGCGAACAGGAGGTGCTGGCCCGTCGCGACGATCGTGTCGTCGCCGACCTCCTCGCCGTCGATGATCGCCTGGCTGAGCGGGTCGAGGTCGAGGCGGTCGGCGTAGAGCTGGCGGACGCGCCCTACGGTCTCGCCGGCAACGGGCAGTTCCTCCGCGAAGGGCCCGTGGCTGACCGTCGCCAGCCCCGCGACGTCCTCGACGGTGTCGAACAGGCCGCTGCCCGGGCCTCCCGCGGCCCGTTCGGGATGCAGCAACGTTCTTTCCATGGTTTCACTCCTCAAGTCGTTCCGGCCATTGGGGTTGAGGAACAGCGAAGATCGCGTCGGGATCGACCCGCCCCCCGTGCCACCCGGCCCGGGCGATTGCGGCGGCCAGCAGGCCGATCGACCGGGCGGGCTCGCCCTCCTCGGGGCAGGCGTCGTAGGCGAGGCGGAGCGTGGCGTGGACGGCCGTCGGCTCGACGGGCACGGGCGCCTCGGCGGCGAGGCCTTCGAGCATCTGCTGAACGGTTCGGCGGTCGGGCGTGCCGACGTAGACCGGCAGGATGCGGCGTGCAACGCCTTCCATCCACTGCAGTTGCGAGAGCGCCCGCTCGGAGCGGCAGGTGGCAAGCAGGCGCAGGCCGTCGTCGATCGCGTCGCAAAGGATCGAGCCGCATGCCGGCGACCGGGTCAGGCACGCGTCCAGGTCGGCTGCCAGCAGGAGCAGTCCGGGCTCGGCCCGCGCCTCGGTGAGCACCGCCAGGAGCGAGGCGTCCACCTCGGGCGGGAAGATGCTGCCCGCGGCGACGGCCCCGCCCGAGACGCGGACGACGTGGGCGACGCGGCCGGCGTCCAGCAGACAATGGGCGACGGCCCGCAGGAGCAGGTCCTTGCCCGCGCCGGCCGGCCCCCACAGCACGACGGCGTTCGGCGGCTGGGGCCGGGCCGCGGCGACGGCGAGCTCCACGGCCAGGTCTCGCCGGCAGGTCATCTCGAACGCCCGGGCCGCGCGCCGGCGGCCGATCGGTCGGCCGATAGCCGCCAGCGTCGGGCCCAGGGCCGGCGCGTCGGCGCCGCACGGGGCGTCGCCGGCGGCTTCGAGCAGCGCCCGCCCGGGCGCAGCGAGAGGGGATCCAAGCCGCTCCAGGACCTGGCAGAGGACGGATTCCACGGCACCGGGGCGGAGCGGAAGCCGCAGCCGGCGCCAGTCTTGCCGGGCGGGCCCCGACAGGGCGCGGGCCAACGCGCGATCGGCCCCCGCGTACCTCAGGTCGCCGTCCACGAAGGCCGCCGCGCCGGCGTTCGCCGGCAGCCGGCGAAGCAACAGGTTCGTGCGCTCCTTGCTGAACCCCCGGCCCACCGGCACGGCCAGGAACCGCACGGTGTGGGCGTCCGTCGGCTCGACGATCACGCGGTACTGCCCGAGCAGCGCCGCCAACGATCGGGCGGGGTGGGACCACGGCCGTGCGGCGGGCTTCGGGCCCGGCCCGGCGGTCCCGTCGGCGGGATGGTGCGTGTCGGCTTTCATCATGCCCTCATGGCCTGGAGCGAAAGGGGTGCGGGCCGGGGAACGCGGCGAACGAGGTTGACGCGGGCGCCGTCGGGCAGGTCGACATAGTGGCGGACGTTGGAGGCGGTCGCCTGGTCCACGATGCTGCCGATCTGCCGGTCGAAGGCCCGGATGATCATCTCGGCGGTCAGGCCGGGGTTGTCGCACCCGCCTTCCTCCCTGCGGCACGCCTCGTGGGCCGCCTGCTGAACGGCGCGGTCCACCAGGGCGCCGGTGAGGAAGTCCGGCCGGGCCTTGCGAAGCTGCTCGGCGGTGGCGAGGGTGATCTCCAACTGCTCGGCGTCCTCCCGGTTGGGGCTGAACAGCCAGGCGGAGACCTCCTCGACGGTTCGCCGGTGCAGCGCCCGGGGATCGTGGCCGTTGCTGCTGGCCAGCGGCAGCCCGCGGAGGTGCTTGCCGAGGACATCCTCGAACGCCTGCTGGCTGGTGAGCCGCCCGAACTTCTCGATCGTGCCCCCCGCCCTCCGCAGGAACGCCGAGTCCACGAGGTCCGGCACGTTGGTCGTGAACAGAAAGACGATCAGCCGGTCGCGGTACTCCGAGCGCGTGGTGTCCAGGCGCTGCAGCGCGACGGTCTGGATCCGGTCGTAGACACTGTCGTGGTCGCTGCCGCGGACCCGGCTGAGGGCCTCGATCTCCTCGCCGACGGCGATCACCGGCAGGTGCCACAGCCGCCCGTCGGGGGCCTCGAAGACCTCGTCGTGCAGGGCCAGGGCCTCATCGAAGAACCTCGCCAACTGCTTGTCGGACTGCCCCAGCCACATCGACAGGACCTTGTCCATGCTCATCCGCAGCACGCGGGGGGGCAGCTCGTCGACCGGCACGCCGACGATCTCCGCCGCGATCTCCGCCACCCGCCGGGTGAGCGCCTGGACCGACAGCGTCTTGCCCGACCCGCTGACCCCGGTGAGCAGCTTCATGACGGACCGGCGAATCCGGTATCGCCTTCGCGTTTGCGGGCTCAGCATCTCCTTGCGGACGTGGTGGGTCACCTCGGCGAGGTATTCCGGCGGGTCGCCGATGTCGTGCTCGACGGACACGGCGGGCAGGGGGCCGCGGTCGAGGTACATGTAGTGCCCGAAGCCGTCCTGGGCGGGCACGACGCCGTAGGCCATCTGCCGGCGGGCGCAGACGATCACGGACCGCCCCGGCTTGACGGGCTCGGCGTCGAACTGCTCCAGCAGGTCGTCGGAGGCGAGGTAGACCTGCTTCTCGCCCTGGCGGAGGGAGACCTCCACGTGCTCCGTGCCGACGCGCCGAAGGTACTCGCCCTCCTCGCCCTCCTCGAGCGGCCCGGACAGCCGGTACAGCAGGGCCTTGCCCGTCGCGTCGATGAGCACCTCGTCGCCGCGCCGCAGCTCGGCCAGGAGGTCCGGCTCCGGGACGAAGACGTAGGCGGTCGCGCCGTCCTCCAGGCGAACGCGGGCCCGCCGGCCCCCCAGGGCCTTGCCCACGTACGTCGCCCCCCGCATCGGCCCCGATTTGAGCTCCTGGAGCTTCTCCTCCAGCTCCTGGAGCTTCTTGTCGCACAACTCGTTGCCCTTGCCCCTGGCCGCCGCGCCGAGGAGGTCGTGGATCACCTGCTTCGACTCCTTGCGGCCATCGAGGGCGACCTGGCCCAGCATCATGCGGCGGTGCTCGAAGGGGATCTTCGCGTCGAGGAGCATCAGCGTGGCGTCTCGGCGCGTCTTGCTTGCGGGATGGTCGGGGGGCTGCTTCACGGACGTTCTCCTCATGTCTGGGAAGGACGGGGGCACGGAATGACGTCATCGAGGTACGGTCGCAGGTCGAAGTCTTGGACCACGCGGTAGCCCCGCGGCAGCAGCCTTCCGTCGGACAGGCCGAACAGCCGGTCGACCCGCCCGCCGCGCCGGTCGAGGCCGAAGATGTGACACAACTGGTAGGGCTGGCCCGGGAACACCGCGCCGTGCCAGCGGCGGTCGTCGGTGGACACGAACACGGACGACGACGTGCTCGGCCCGATCTCGCCGGGCAGGAAGTTGTGCCCGTGGCACTGGCCCACCGGCACGTGCCATCGGGTTCCGGCCCGCATCGACGCCGCGCGAAGGGCCACCTCGGCCTCCCGCCACGTCCGGGCGGAGGTCGCCAGCGCGTACCGCTGCTCCCGGACCCCGCCGAACGCGACGATGTCCGTCAGGACGGTGAACAGCTCGCCCGTCTCGGGGCAGGAGCACAAGGCCCCCAGCAGCATCCCGCCGGTCTCGACGGCGGGCGCCGAGGCCGCCCCGCGACGGGAGGTTTCCTCGGCCTTCGCCCGGGCCTTGCGGGTGTAGAAGACGGGGTACGCCCCGTCGCCGTTACCGGCCCCGTTGGCCCCCGCCTCCGCGCGGGCCAACAGACGGGCGAGCGGCACGCGGAGCACGTGCAGGCCGACGGCGGACGTCCGCGGGGTCAGCCGCACCCCCGCGTGCACCCCGGGCCGGGCCGGGGCGTCCTCCGTTCGTCGCGGGATGATCCGGTAGAAGTAGGGATCCCCCGCCTTGAGAACACCGGCCTCGACCAGCCGCCCGGCGGCCTGCTCGGCCACGTGCTGGAGCGAGTAGCGCGTGAAGCGGCACTCCGTCGGCTTGCCCCCGGGCGGCGTTGCCCGCAGGAGGAACCCCGTCGCGCCGCGGCGGCCGCCCCGGTCGCCCACGGGCTCCAGCTCGAAGCGCAGGGCCTCCAGAGGGCAGTCGACGTGCCCGCGGCGCAGGCAGCCGGCCATCCAGACCTCGCCGCGATGGTCGGCGAGGTCGGCGTCGGTGACGGGCTCGGCGGCGATGTCCGGGCCGTCGAGCTCCCGCTGGAGGGCAAGCTCCAGCCGCCATGTAGGCTTGGCAACCGCCGGCTGCCGTGGGACCTGTGGGTTCATGGTGTGCTCCGTGGCCTGGGGCGGGGCTTGGGCGGGGCGCCCCCCCGGAGCGCCCCGCCGTTGCCGCCTTCGGCCGCCTAGCCGAGGTGCGCGCGGGGGGTCAGCGTGACCTGCTCGCCGCTCTCGACCTGCTCGCCGATGGCCTTCTCCGCGTCCAGGAACTCCGCCGACTCGGTCTTCCGCAGCGCCCACGGGACGTTGCGCGGAAGGTCGAGATGCTGCGACATCGCCCGACAGACCACGTCCGCGGGCAGAGAGGCGTCCACGTCGGCACGGTAGGACCGCGTCCCCGTGACGTTGGTGACCTCCAACTGCAGTTCCCTTGCCGCCGGGGCCTTCGGCTCCTTCACGACACTCGCATTGCCCATGCTTCATTCCTTTCTCGGGTGGGCGAGACCCAGCTGAGGCAGACCCGCAGCGCCTCCGCCTCCACGGACGGGTCGGCGAGAAGGTCCGCCGTTTCCACAAGCCACTGACCGACCCCACGCAGGACGGCCAGGCCGGCTCGAACCAGGGCACCGATCAACACGCTCGGGGCGCCGCTGAGGTCCACCTCCGCGGTCACCCCGCTCGAAGCATCCATGCGAACCATCCGCCAGACGGCCTGGGCGTCCGCCGCCACCGCGCCCAGCCACGCCCGCCGCCCGTCGTCCAGTGCGTCCGGGGAGGGCGAGACGATCGGCAGGCGGAGGGCCAGCCTCCGCGGGTCGAGCTCCACCCGGCCGCGGCGAACGAGGCGCCCCCGCGCGGCGGTGAGGATCAGCTCGTCGTCCGCCACGTCCAGCTCGCGCGCCGGCGGCGGGCGCCATCCCGGCGGCACGATCCCCCCGGCCGTTGCCAGCATCCACCGCAGGACGTCCGCCAGGGCGGCGGGCAAGCGGTCGGCCCCCAACACCGCCGACCCGGCCGCGGCGGGCCACGGGAGCTCGAAACGCCGAACGTCTCGCTCACCGTCCCGCACGAGCTTCCACAGGCCGGGCCGGTCGGTGTGGCCCACGGCATCGGCGGGGCCGGGTGGTCCGTCGGCCTCCGCCAACAGCCAACCCTCCTCGGCCCGGACCACGACGCCGTCCCGGACATACGCCCGCCCGTCCGGCCGGAATCCGCAGTCCCGGAAGACCCCGTCGAACCGCTCGATGTCGAAGGCGGCGGGCGTCACGGCCTTGCCTCCTCTTGCGCGGGGCCCTTCTCGATCGGCCGGATGAACGGTTCCCGCGTTAACGGAATGCGGTGCAGGTTCTGCTGCCACCAGCGGGCGGCGTCGGCGCTCATCACGCCGGCGACGTCCCGCTCGTCGATCATCACCGTCTGGAGCGACAGCGCCCCGTAGATCAGCAGGACGAGCTCCCGCAGGGGAATCGCCGCGGGCATGGACTGGCCCAGGCAGATGGGCTGGCCGTGCTCGGCCCCGCCGACGTTCGCGTGCCACACGTCGTGCGGCGCAAGGATGTTGGCGAACGCGTAACCCGGCGCGGGCAGGCGGACGGCCTCCTCCCGGTAGGTCAGGCCGATCAGTGCCCCGCCGGCGATCCGCAGCCGGCCGGTCTCGTCCGGACGACAGGGCACGGGGACCTCCATGTATGCGACGGCCTGGAAGGCCTCGCCGAGACGAAGCTCGTGGACGGCCAGCCGCCCGCAGACCTGCGCCAGGGCGAGAAAGTCCCGGGCCTCCCGCTGCTTGCGCAGGCGCCAGAAGGCGGGCCCGCCGCACGGTCGCATCGCGGCCGCCAGCATCCGCTCGTGGCGGCGGGACAGTGTGACCGTGTCCAGGGCCAGCAGGCCGCCCTCCGGGATGTCCCGCCGCACCGGCGTCACGTGGATGTCGGATTGCATGCTCATGCTCATGCTCCGTTCGCCTGGCGGCGGAACAAAACGCCTTCGTCCGCGCCTCGGATCACCACACCGGCCGCGTTGTCCGCTCCCAACGGCCCCAGCGGCACGTCCAGAACGTCGCCAAGCTCCGCCAACGGCGTCGGGCGCGAGGAGAAGAACGGGTGGGCCTTCAGCGGCGCGCCGCACCGGTCGCACGCGCCCGCAGGCCGGCCGACGGCGACGAACCTTCGCACCGGCCGCAGGCCGCACCGCGGGCAAACCCCGAGCCCCACAAACAGCAGCGCGTCCACTTGCACCGACCCGCCGCCCGACCCGCCGGGCAGATCGGCCCGTGTCGCCAGCTCCCGGAGCGTCCGCCGTTCAACCGGGCCCGGCAGCCGCTCGACGCGCCACGGCGTGTGGTCGCACCGGCAGGCGGGCGAGCGGCCCGGCAGCGGCGAGACGGTCGTCCGCCACGTGTAGCCGCAAAACTCGATCTGGCAATCGGTGACCGGCGAGCCCAGCCGCAGGGCCGTCCGAAGGACCTGGTTCATCGCCAAGTCCCCCGCCAGCGAGCAGAGGAAGGCCGTGCTCATCGTCGCCGCGACGGCGCGGTTCTCGACGGCGCGTTCTCCGGCGACCCCGGTGCAGCGGAACGCCACGTGGCGGTTCAGGAGGTCTTCCTCGTCGGGCGTCAACCCGCACCGCAGGCACGGGCCGCGGCCGGGACGGTGGGCATAGCACCGCAATTGGCAGAGCAAGGCCTCACCGTACACGGCGGCGTGGAACAGCGGCTTGGACAGGTGAAGGCAGTGCTGGGCGACGGCGATCTCCGCGGCGAGGTTGTCGGTGGCCATCAGGACCGCGTCGGCGTCGATCAGGGCCGCCGGGCCGAGGTCCTCGAACGGGCCCGCATGGTAGGAGACCTCGGTGGCCGGGCTGATCCGGGCGGCCATCTCCGCGGCGCTGCGGGCCTTCGGGGCGCGGCGGTCGACCTCCGCCGGCTCCAGCGAGCAGTGCGTCAACAGGCTCTCGGGCTTGAAGCGGCCCGGATCGACGACCTGGACGGCCCCCACGTGCAGGCGGGCGGCCTTTTCGACGATGTTCCGGCCGATGCTCCCGGCCCCGACCACGGCGAGGCGAAGCCCGGCCAGTGCAGCCGGGGCGTCAACGGACAGGCCCTCGAATGCGGGCAGGCGGGCCTCGACACGCACCCGCGCCGCCCTCCCCCGCCGCGAGGTGGGCACGACGGTCTCGAAGGCACCGGCGGACGAGGCGCTCATAGCGACGCCTCCATGCCGGCGGGCACGTACGTCAGGCCCGTGGGACTGGGAAGAAGCACCTCTCGCTGGCAGGTCGGACAGGCCGAGCAGACGCGGGCACAGTCGAGCCTCTCGTCGCCCTTGTCCTCGGCCTCCAGGTGCAGCGGCTGACCGCAGAACGCGCAGCGAAGCACGGTCGTCCCGTCCCGGAAGGGCGTGAGGCAGACCGGGCAGATGCTGCCAACCAGGTCCGCCGACACCGTCTCGACCTGCCGGCCGCTGAGTCTCGACACGTGGCAGATGCCCCGAGAGTCGGGCCATTGGACCTGGTCCCCCTCGGCGAGAAGAACGACCTGCGGCGCGGGCGCGCCGTTGCGGCGAACGCGGCCGCCGGGGGCGGCCAGGAGCAGGAGACGGTCACGCCGGCCCGATCGGACCGGCTCGAGGGCCCCGCACGCCATTCCGGCCTTCGGCGCCTTCTTCGTGACGCGCAGGCGCCGGCCCATCCGAACGTACGACACCCCTTTCGGCACGCGGACGGCCCGCAGCGCGCCGGCCGACGTGCCGTCCGGAATCAGCAGTACAAAACAGGCAGAGGCGGTCATCGGTGTTCCTTCATGGGCTGCGGCGTTCGGCGTGCCCATCGCACGGGCAGGCCGCTGCTTCGTCCGCAGAACGATACGGCCGTTTTCTGCAGCAAGTCCATCGAAGGCTGCGTGGACATCTGCATGCCTTCCCCGGTGGATGCGAGGGCCGGCAGGAAGCGTGTCACCGGGCTTGACAGCTACCTGGACGCGACGCTCGGCCGGGCGATGGACGGGAAGATGGACGGCGAAATGCACGCACGAACGGCCGCGACCGGGGCGATCGGGGGCCATGCCCCCGGGGACCCGGCGAGTCGGCCGGTCTCCTGCTTGAAATCCGCCCGCGCATCAGGCCCGCTTCCGCAGGGCCGGCAGATCGACGACGGTCAGGTCGGGCAGGCCCAGCCGGTAGCCCTTGCCCCGCTCCCGCTCGATCACTGTGGGGATCGGGTCGGCCGTTCCGCGGGCCTGGACCCGCGAGACCACCAGTTGATGGATGTGCGAGGCATACGACACGACCGTCTTGGGACACACGGGCAACAGCTCCGGAAGCAGGTCCCCGACGGCATCGCCAAGCTGTTCCGCCAGCCGCCAGCCGCGGATCGCCGCAGCGAGGCCCTGATCGTCCTCCCAGGCGGCAAGGAGGACGCACAGCAGACGGAGTTGGGCCGGCTTGAGCTCGACGGTGACGGGGTCCGCGTCGTCTTGGGGCAGCAGGAGGAAGCCGGCCCCCCGCACACCGCTCATCAGGTACAGCACGGGTCCGTCCGGCGGAGGCGGGGCGTCGTCTTCACGGGTCGGGTCGGGCAACTGCCTTCGGGAATCGCTCATCGGTATCCTCCAACTCGACGGGGGCAAGGCGCTTGGCCCCCCGGCCGGGGCGGCGGCCCGGGCGGCCTCCGGGACGAACGGTTCGCCACGGAGCGCGTGCGGGCCGGGCCGGTACGGGCAGACCACGGCGCTTGTGGGGCGGATCGCCGCCGGCCTAACCCTTGGCCGGCAAAAGGGTAGAGAAGCGGCGAGGGCATTTCGTTCCTTTTCCCTTGCTTTTTTCTTTACAGTTTGTGATTTATCGCAACAATGATGTGCGTCCGGAAAGCTCCTGCTGAAAGCGATCCGGGCGAGAGATGCCATGTCCTGCGGCTCTACCGACCTATCGGAGCGATGATGCGGCGCAAAGTCAAGACAAACAGGGCTTTCGCTGCAAATCTCTGTATGGATTCGCGGGGACGAGACCTAACTGTGCCGGAGAGAGCATGGTTTGACCCGGGCCAAGCGGGCAGTGCTGCTTTTTCTACAGATAACAAACAACAGGGCATCTCAGGGCAGAATATGCCACAGTAAGCCCGCCATTTCTGAAAAGCGTGGAGACGAGTTTTGCTGCTCCAGCGCGGAAGGGAGACCGCCATGGCGCGTAAGCCAAGAAGGCAGACTGACGTACAGAAAAAGTACCAGTACGGCCGCCCCGGAAGGCCCCGGCGGGGCCGGCCCAGGAAGCAGGAAAGCCGCAACGGCATGGACTTCGACGAGCTGGTCTCCGTGGTCTGCAAGCTCTTCTGCAAGGGCCACACCGCCAGTGAGATCCGGGACCTGACCGAGGAGCGGTACCACGTGGTGATGTCCCGGGAAGAGCCCTACCAGCTCCTGTCCTACGCCGCATCGAACGGATGGATGCGGTTCAACCCGCCGTTCGAACATGCCCTCCGCGAACAGATCCGGACCCAGTACGACTGGCTTCAAGACGTCCACGTCGTGCACACGGGGGTCAACGACGACGTCGCCTTCCGCGGCGCGGAAATGCTCCTGCGAATGGTCAAGCAGCTCCACCGCCGGCATCGCCGGGCCAAGGCCCCCGTCCACATCGGCTTCGCCGGCGGGCACGCCATGCGCAAAGTCGCCCAGTATTTCGCCCAGCTTCTCTGCCAGCCCCTGGAAGACATGCCCGAGAAGCTCATCTTCCACGCCATGGCCGCGGGGTTCAACGTCCACGACCCCACCACCGCGCCGAACGCCTTCTTCTCCTACTTCGTGGGCAATCCCGCGCTGACGGTTACGGCGGAGTTCGTCGGCCTCCACGCGCCGGGGGTCGTGCGGACCAAGCAGCTCAGCGGGCTGAGGGATACGGCGGGCATCCGGGAGTCCTTCGACCTCGCCGGCCAGTTGGAGATCGTCGTGACCTCCGGGAGCCTCTGGCCCCACAGCATGTTGCGGCAGTATGCGGAGAAGTCCGAATCGTCGCTGACGGCCCTCGAGAAGGCCGGTTGCCTCGGGGACATGCTGTGGCAGCCGCTCGGGGCGAACGGGCCGATCTCCGTCAACACCGAGATCCGTGCGATGACCCTCATGGAGCTGGCCGAGCTGCCCCCCCTGCTCGACCGCGGAGGCAACGTGCTGCTCGTGCTGGGGCCCTGCGGCCGGTGCAACAAGCCGAAGACCGCCATTCTGCGTTCCGTCCTGAATGCCACCCCCCCCCTGGTGACGCACCTCGTCGTCGACAGCCGCGTCGCCCGCACCGTCGTGCAGGCCGAGTAACGCCCGGTTCCGTCCAAATGCGGCTTTGCTGAAATGCGGACCCAGCGGTATACTATACACTTGGTGCATTGGTAGGCGCTTGCTTGCTGGACGGCCCGTGACTTGGCCGGCGGACGAGAAGGCGGTTCCAGCCCGCTCGCACGCCGAGCCGTCCACGCAGCCCGCGCCGGTCGGGAGGAATGTGTCGAGTCCGTAAGGAGGATTCCGGCCGTGTGTCCAAGCGGCACTTGATCGATCGCATGTCCTCCCTCCCGGTTTCCCGCGCACCCGAGGCACATCACGCGATGCGTTCGCAAGAAAAAGAGGCGATGTAGACACTTCGTGATAGCACGTAGCGACCGGCCCGATCTCCCGGCAAGGCAAATGCCCCGCGCCGGTCAGCACAGGACAGGAGGCGTGACAATGGCGGACCCGCAATTCAGGCAGCTTCTGCGTCCTTGTCAAACCGGAGATGCGCACCGGGACCGGGTTGCCGGGAGCAGCGGCTCGTGCTCCCGAGGCGTCGGCGTTTTCCTGCTCGCCGCGCTGCTGGCGATGCCCCTCGCCCCGGCGCGGGCGCAGGTCCTCGACGCCACCTGGACGGGGGCCGCCGGCAACAACCGGTACGAAGACCCCTGCAACTGGACGCCCGCCGTCGTGCCGGTCAACGACGCCAACACCGCCTACAACGTGATCTTCCCCGGCGGCGTGACAGTGGAGTTTGACGTCGACGGGCCCCAGGTCGTCACCGATCTGGAGCTGGGAGCCGGCAGCACGCTGAACGTCAAGCCGGGCAAGAGCCTGACGATCCTGGACGACGCGCGAATCTACGGTAACGTTACGAGCGTCAGCGGGGTGCTCGAAGCGGGGGCCTTCGACGCGGAGCTGCGCGGCAACCAGGCGACCGTCTCCGCCAGTGGCGGCGCGCTGATTCACATCGCGTCGGCCACGTACTCGTCCACCGGGCTGAACTCGTCGTACGGCAACTACACGCTGTTCTCGGCCGCGGGAACGGACGGCGCGGGCGCGCCGACGCTGGTGGACCTGTCCTCGATGACGCACCTGAACGCGGCGTTCAACGACGGGCGGACCGACCGCTCCACCTACCAGAACATCCAGGCCACCGGCGGGGGGCGGATCGACCTGTCCGGCCTGCAGACCATCGCCGGGCCCGTGCATTCGAGCGATCGCCTGCGGATCTACATGAACACGCAGGGCGACATCGACCTCGCCTCGCTCCAGCGGGTCCAGTCGGGCTATGCCGATCTGTACGTTTCCGTCCCGGCCCTGGAGCTGCCGGAGCTGCTGAGCCTCTCCGGGACGCTGCTGGACCTGAACACCAACTGCCAGGCCTCCCTGCCGAAGGTCGAGACATTCGCCAGCACGAGCGTGGACCTGGAGGCCGGGACGACCTCGCTGACGGCGCCGGCGCTGGTCGGCCATAACAGCGGGACCGTCACCGTCCGCGAGGGGACTACGTTCGACACCCCGTCGCTGGAGACGATGAACGGCGTGACCCTCACCGTCGAGGACGGCGGGGCGTTCCTTGCGCCCAACCTGGCCACGTTCACCGGGGGCGTGTTCGACCGTCGCGTGGGCCAGGTGCTCGACGTCCAGCCCTGGATGAACGTGGACAACTCCCAGCTCCGCGTCTACGACGGCGAGGTGCTGTCCGTCGCCGGGGGCACGTACTCCTCGACCGGGCTGAACACGTCGTACGGCAATTACACGGTCTTCCGCGCGTCGGGGACGGACGGCAACGGCACGCCGTCCCGGCTGGACCTGTCGGGCATCACCACGCTGAACGCCTCCTTCAACGACGGGCGGAACGACCGTTCGACGTACCAGAACATCGAGGCGAGGGAGGGAGGACGGGTCGACTTGTCCGGGCTCCAGACGGTTTCCGGCCCGGTGCACTCCACCGACCGCCTGCGTTTCTACGTCAACACCGGCGGGCAGATCGACCTGTCGAGCCTTCAGCGCATCACGTCCGGGTACACGGACTTCCACATCTCCCTGCCGGCATTCGATCTGGCGGAGCTTCGTTCCACGTCCAGCGTGCTGTTCGACCTCAACACGAACTGCCAGGCCTCGTTCCCCAGGGCCGAGACGTTCTCCAACACGACCGTGGACCTGGAGGCGGGCACGACCTCGTTGTCGGCGCCCTCGCTGGTCAGCTACAACGGCGGGACGGTCACCGTCCGGGAGGGCACGACGCTGGCGGTTGCCTCGCTGGAGCTGATGGACAACGTGACCCTCACGGTCGAAGAGGGCGGGACGCTGCTCGCGCCGAACATGGCCACGTTCACGAGCGGCGTCTTCGACCGCCGCGCCGGGCAGGTGCTGGACACCCAGCCGTGGGTGAACGTCGACGACTCCCAGCTCCGCGTCTACGACGGCCAGACGCTGCGGGTCTCGGGCGGGACGTACTCCTCCACGAACCTGAACGCGAGATACGCCACCTACTCGGTGTTCCTTGCGTCGGGGACGGACGGCAACGGCACGCCGTCGCTCCTGGACCTGTCGAGCATCACCTCCCTCGACGCGTCGTTTTATGAGGGGTGGGTCGACGCCACGTATCAGAACATCCAGGCCACCGGCGGGGGGCGAATCGACCTGTCCGGGCTCCAGACGCTCTCCGGTCCCAGTCACTCGTCCGACCGTCTGAGGATCTACGCCGACTCGGGCGGGCACATCGACCTGTCGAGCCTACAGCGCATCACGTCGGGGTACACGGACTTCCACATCTCGGCGCCGGCATTCGACCTGGCGGAGCTTCGTTCCACGACCGGCGTGCTGTTCGATCTCAACACGAACTGCCAGGCCTCGTTTCCCAAGGCCGAGACGTTGACCAACACGACCGTCGACCTGGAGGCGGGCACGACCTCGCTGTCGGCGCCCTCGTTGGTCAGCCACAACGGCGGGACGGTCACCGTCCGGGAGGGCACGACGCTGGACGTTCCCTCGCTGGAGTTGATGCACAACGTGACCCTCACGGTCGAGGCGGGCGGGACGCTGCTCGCGCCGAACATGGCCACGTTCACCCGCGGCGTCTTCAACCGCCGCGCCGGGCAGGTGCTGGACATCCCGGCGTGGGTGAACGTCGACGACTCTCAGCTCCGCGTCTACGACGGCCAGACGCTGCGGGTCTCGGCCGGGACGTACTCCTCCACGAACCTGAACGCGCGATACGCCACCTACACGATGTTCCTCGCGTCGGGGACGGACGGCAACGGCACGCCGTCGCTGCTGGACCTGTCGAGCATCACCGCCATTGACGCGTCGTTTTATGAGGGGTGGGGCGACGCCACACGCCAGTACATCGAGGCCAGTGTGGACGGCGTCGTGGACCTGTCGGGCGTGGAGAGCATCGTCGGGCCCCAACATTCCAGCGATAGCCTCATCCTGCGCGCCAACACGGGCGGACTGCTGGACCTCTCGTCCCTGCGGAGCCTCCGCAGCGCCGGCAGCGGCCGGACGCGGCTCGAAGTGGGCCAGCAGGGCCGGCTCCTGTTCGGCGACCTGGCGCGGACGGAACTCGCGGACTTCTTCCTGACGGACGCCACCAGCACGTTGGCGGCCGGTGACTTCCACCTCAACTCCAGCGGCAGCCTGTCGGTCGCCCCGCTGGCGACCGTCCGGCTGACGGGGAGCTGGCTGTTCGCGGGCACGAACGAAGCCAGCGTCTCCCTGGACGCGTCGATCCTCCACATGGACGGCAACGGCCTGCAGTTTTTGGAGGTCGGCGGGGCCGACCTCGACGCCAACGGCAGCGCCGGCGGGAACTTCGGCCTCGGGCAGTTGATTGTCGGCGAGGAGGGCCGGCCCACCACCGTGCAGTTGGTGGACCTGCTGGACAACGGCAACCGGACGACGGAACGCCGCGAGGCGCTCTACCTGTACGGCCTGCCGGGGGAGGACGGGCTGGTCCTGACTGAGGGCTCGACGCTGATCCTGGACGGCCTGAACGCCTACGCCTACCTGGACGCCAACTGGGTCCATCTCAACAGCGAGTTCGGCGAGGGAATCACCGAGATCTCCTTCGGCGGGGGCCTCATCGTCGTGCCCGAGCCGGCGGCGCTGGCCCTGCTGCTGGTGGCGGTCCCGGCCGTGGTCCGCTGGCGCCGACGCACCTGAGCGCGCCATCGGACGAGGGCATCGCGGCCACGACGGCGGACAGGACCCGATACGGAGGCAAGCAGTTCGATGAACGAGCGGAAGCCCATGCAGAGCGGAGGCCGGGCGCGGGCCGGAGGGCGCAGGCCCGACGAGCGCCCGCCGGCCGGCCCGAGAGCCGAGCGACTGGAACCGCGGATCCTGCTGTCCTCGGGTCCGACCGTCGTTTCGTTCGATCCCGAGGGGACGACCGCCGACGCATTCCAGGACGTCGTGCTCCACTTCTCCGCGCCGGTGGCGCCGGAAGACGCCCGCGACGCCGAAACCTACCTCCTGACGCACCTCGGCGGCGACGGGGCCTTGGGCGGGGGCGACGACTACCGCGTCCCCGTGCTCCCGCGCTACCTGGACACGGCCACGCAGGTCCGCCTGTCCCCCGCCGCCGACGTGAGCGAGTGGGACGAGGCGGACTACTTCCTCGACCTCGGCCTGCTGGGCGAGTGGGACGTGGCCGCCGGCGGTGCGTCGGCCCGCCAGCAGCTCGACGGCGGGGCGACGTTCCTCGTCAGCGCCGAAGACACGATCGACGAGACGTTCAGCGGAACCCTGCGGGTCGACGACGCGACGGACGACGACTTCGTCGGCTTCGTGTTCGGCTTCCGGGCCGACCCGCAGACCGGCCGGCCGGACCGCTACTACCTCCTGAGCTGGAAGGCGGAGGCCCAGGGCCCGGCGGAGAAGGGCATCAAGCTGGTGAAGGTGACGGGCACGGGCCCGTCGGGCCAGACCCCCGACCTGTGGGACCTGGACGACAGCGACCCGCGTCTGGCGGTTCTCGCCGCCGACACGACGGTCGGCTGGGAGGCGTCGGTCCCGTACGAGTTCTCGGTCGACCACGCCTCGGACGGCAGCCTGGACGTCGTGATCCGCCGCGGGGACGACGGCACGGCGCTGTGGCAGTACCAGGGGACGGACCCCGACCCCCTCGGGGCCGGGAAGGTGGGGTTCTACAACCTCAGCCAGGCGGGCGCAACCTACGCGGCCCGAACGGCGAGCATCGGCTGGGCCGACGGCGCGTATCGCCTCGAGGCGGCCTCAGGCGATCCCGGGCTGCGGGGCCTGGACGGGGCGGCGCTGGACGGCGACGACGACGGGGCGGCCGGCGGCGACTACGTCCAGACGTTCGGCGTGGAGGCGCAGGTCGCCCAGATGTCGATCCGGCTCGCCGCGGACAGCGACACGGGCCTGAGCGACTCCGACGGCGTGACGAACGTCAACCCTCCCGTCTTTGAAGTCATCGTCAACGAGGCCGGCGTGCTGGCCGTGGACTACCAGGGCGACGAGGCGCCCGACCTTCAGCGGCTGCTCCCGGGCGCGGGCACTTACGAGATCACGTTCCCGACGCTGGCGGACGGGCAGTACACGGTGGCGGCGGAGCTGATTCCCGTCAGCGGCCAGCCCGCGACCGACTCGTTTGCTCTGACGATCGACACGACCGCGCCGGCGCTGCTGCCGGGCCGGCCCGTCGCCGCGGCGCCCCTCGCGCAGCGCGTACTGACGTTCAGCAAGGCCATCGATCCCGGAACGCTCACGGCGGCGGACGTGGTGGTATCGGGCCCGGGCATTGAGGCCGGCCCCGTTGCGGGCGTGACGGGCGCGACGGACACCTTCACGGCCACGTTCGACCCCCTCCTCACGCGCAACGCGTTCACGCTGACGGTCGCGGCGACGGTGGCGGACCTGGCGGGCAACCCGCTGAGCCAGGAGGGCATCGACGCCTTCCAGGTGCTGGTGGACCCGGCCTGGCTGGATACGGATACGGTTCTCGGCCTCAGCGACATCTACGACGGACGCGACCTGGTGGTCGACGGCGCGACGGTCACGATCGACGGGGCGCATGCCTACAACAGCCTCTGGCTGATCGGCGGGGGCGTCGTGACGCATTCGCCGAGCGACGCGGCGGGGCTGAGCCTGACGATCGCGGACAGCGCATTGATCGAGGCCGGCTCGTCCATCTCTGCGGACGGCAAGGGGGCCGACCCGGCCGGCGTCGGCGGGTCGGGTGAGGGCGGCGGGGGCGGCGGTCACGGCGGCGCGGGCGGCGCGGGGGCCGGCACGTCGGGCGGGGCGGTTCACGGCGCGCTGCTGGAGCCGACGGACCTCGGCTCGCCGGGCGGGATCGACCCCTTGCGCCCGGGCGACGGCGGCGCGGGTGGCGGGGCGATTCGCCTGATCGTGGCCGGGACGCTGACGCTCGACGGACAGATCACGGCCGACGGGGCGGTGGGCGGCAATCCGGACGCCGGCGGGGGATCGGGCGGGTCGCTGTGGGTGACCGCCGGCACGCTGACCGGCGGGGGCCTGTTCCGCGCGGACGGCGCGGGCGGCGCGGGCAGCGGCGGCGGCGGGGGCGGCGGGCGCATCGCCGTCTACGCCACGGCCCGGGACGGGTTCGACGAGGCCCACGCCTCCGCCCAAGGCGGGGCGGGGCACGGCGAGGGGCAGCCCGGCACGATCCACTGGGGCACGCTGGACCCCGGCGCAATCGCACTCGACCTCCACCCCGACAGCGACACGGGCCTGTCCCCCACCGACGGACTGACCCGCGACAACACGCCGACACTGCGGGTGACGGTCCTCCAGGCGGGGCAGCTCACCGTGGACTTCGACGGGGACGGCACGCCCGAGATCGACGAGCAGGTCGCCCCTGCCCTGTACGAATACACCGCGCCGTTCGCCCTGGAAGACGGGCCCGGCACAATCGCGGCCACGCTGACCGTCCCCCAACTCGGCTCGGTGGCTCGGGAGCTGGCGATCGAGGTGGACACGGTCGCCCCGTCGCTGGAGACCGGCCCGGCGACCGAGTCCGCGCCGGTGCGGACCCGTGCCTTGCAGTTCAGCGAGGAGATCGACCCGGCCACGCTGACGCTGGCGGACCTGGCGCTCACGGGCCCGGGCGGCCCGCTCGCCGGCGCCCTGGCCTCGCTGGAGGGCGCGGGGGCGGGCTACGTCGTCCACTTCAGCCTCGACGACCCCTTCAACGACGCGGGGCAGATGGTCCTGGACCTCGGCAGCCGCGTTGCGGACCCGGCTGGAAACGTCGCCGACTTGCCGCTGGAAGACACGTTCCTGCTCCTGCCCGATGGGCTGCCGCCGGCGGTGATCGGCCTGAGTCCCGTCGGCCCCGTCGCCGCGGACGTCGGCCAGGTCCTCGTGGAGTTCGACGAGGAGATCCGGGAAGGCACGTTCACGTCACAGGACGTGGGTGTGGTCGGCCCGGGCGGTTCGCTGGACCCGGCCGACCTGGCCGTGACCCAGACCGGGGCCGCGAACTTCGAGGTCCTGTTCCCCGCCCAGACGGCGGAGGGCGTCTACGAGGTAACGATCGGGCCCGCCGTCGCCGACCTGGTCGGCAACGAGATGCCCGTCGCCCACCAAGGGACGTTCACCATCGACAAGACGGGTCTGCGGGTCGAGTCGATCGCGCCCTCGGGGCCGGTGGCCGCGACGGTCGGGGCCGTAGACGTGATCTTCGACGGCATCGTGGACCGCGCTTCCTTCGCGCCCGGCGACGTCGTGCTGACCGGGCCGGAAGGCCAGGTCCCCGTCCTCGACGTGCGCCGCATCACCGGCGTGCAGTACCGGCTGAGCTTCGCAGCGCAGCGGGCCAACGGCGAGTACACCGTGGAGATCGGCCCAACGGTGCTGGACCTGGCCGGCAACGCGATGAACCAGGACGGCGACGGCGTCAACGGCGAGCCGGACGCGGACGCCTTCGGCGGCTCGTTCACGATCGCCCTGCCGGACCTCGCCGTGGCGGACGGGGCGCCCGGAGACGTCCCCCCCGCCGCCAACCAGGGCGAGGCCATCCCCGTGCGGTGGACGATCCGCAACGACGGCGACAGCCCCGCGGCCGGGGAGTGGACGGAGCGGATCTGGCTGTCTGCCGACGCCCTGCTGGACGTGCAGGCGGACATTCTGCTCGGCGAGCAGTCGGCCGGCGTCTCGGAGCTGGCGCCCGGCGGGAGCTACCTTGCCGAGGCGAACGTGGCCCTGCCGGAGGACCTCTCCCTGCCGGACGGGACCTACTACGTCCTGGTCGAGGCCGACGCGGGGCAGGCGGTGGTCGAGTCGGTCGAGGGCAACAACGTCACGGCGATCGGTTCGCTGGAGATGACGCTCCCGCCCCTGCCGGACCTGGCGGTTCGCGACGTGGCCGGCCCGGCGACGGCGATGCCCGGCGAGACGATCGAGGTGACGTGGACGCTCGCCAACGACGATCTCTTCGAGGCCGACGGCTCGTGGGCCGAGCGGATCTACCTGTCCGACGACGCCGCGGTCGGGGGCGACCGCCTCGTGGCCGTGGCGACGTATACGGGCACGCTGGGCGGCGGCCAGTCGACGCCGCGAGCGCACACGATCACCGTGCCTACCGACGTATCGGGGCCCGTCTGGCTCGTCGTGGACACCAACCCGGACGGCGAGCTGTTCGAGCGCAGCCTGGACAACAACGGCGACGTCGCTGCCACGCCGACGACCGTGCCCGCCGTGCTGGCGCTGATCGTCTCGGCCGACCAGGTGCTCGAGAACGCCGCCAACCCCGCGATCCACGGCGTCGTGACGAGGACCGGCCCCGTGACGGAGCCGCTGGAGGTGGACCTGGACAGCAGCGACACGTCGGAGCTGACGGTCCCCGCGAGCGTGACGATCCCGGCCGGACACTACGCGACCACGTTCGACGCCGAGGTCCGAGCCGACGGCGAGGTCGACGGGACGCAGACGGTAGTCGTCTCGGCCGGGGCGGCGGGCTTCCTGGGCGACGAGGCGCAGATCGACGTGCTGGACGCCGACCGGCCGACGCTGGCGCTCGCGCTGGACCCGGCAGGTATCGAGGAGGGCGAGACCCTCACCGCCACGGTCACCCGCAGCCTCGTGAGCGACATGCCGCTGACCGTGTCCGTCGGGGCGGACATCGTCGAGCTGGGCGGCTGCGCCTGCCAGGGCACGCAGATCGAGCTGCCCGCGAGCGTCGTGATCCCGGCCGACCAGGCCTCGGCCACGTTCGAGATCACCGTGGTGGACGACGAGCTGGTGGAGATCTGCCAGACGCACGTCATCACCGTGACGGCCGGGGGATACGTGGAGGCCTCCGACAGCCTGGCTGTCACCGACAACGACGTGCCGCAACTGACGCTGACGTTCGACGCGGAGGCGATCCGCGAGGGCGCGGCCAACCCGGCCGCCGTGGGCACGATCACGCGCAGCATCGTCAGCGGGCTCGAGCAGCCCGTCGTATTGAGCAGCAGCGACGGGACGGAAGCGATCGTCCCCGCGCGGGTGGTCATCCCGGCGGGCGAGGCGTCGGACAGGTTCGACATCCTCGCCGTGGACGACGCCGAGATGGACGGCACGCAGACGGTCGTGATCGAGGCGATGCTGACGTGCTTCCTCAACCTGGCGATCGACCTGGGCGGCACGCAGGCGAGCCTCGACGTGCTCGACGACGACGGGCCGACCCTGACCGTCACGATCGACCGCGACGTCGCCGCCGAGGGGATCGTGGGGGCGGCCACCGTGACGGTCACCCGCAACACGGACACGGCCGACCCGCTCGACGTGACGATCGAGTCCGGCGACCCGGACGAGCTGTACGCCCCCGCGGCGGTCACGATCCCCGCGGGGAAGGCGTCGGTCTCGTTCGGGGTCGACACGGTCGAGGACGGCGAGCCGGACGGCAACCAGGCGGTCGACGTGACGGCCCGCGCGGAGGGTTTCACGAGCGGCAGCGATACGCTCGTGGTCACCGACGTGGACCTGCCCGACCTGCTGATCACCGGCGTCGACGTGCCCGCGGCCGCCGTGGCGACCGAATCCTACTTCGACGTGACCTACCGGATGGAGAACCTGGGTCCCACGGCCGCCGAGGGCCAATGGACGCAGCAGGTCTGGCTGTCGGACGACGCGCTCGTCGGCGAGGACGAGCTGGTGGGTACGTACGAGTTCGGCGGGACAATCCCGCCCGACCTGTTCTTCCAGCGCACCGTCCCGGTCCGCGCGCCGTTGGAGGCGGGCACGTACTACGTGTTCGTGACCACGGATGCCGGCGGCGACGTGGACGAGGTCCTGGAGACCAACAATACGTCGCGCAGCGGCCCCGTCACCGTCGAGGCCGCGTACTCCGCCACCGTGTCCGCTGCCGTGGACCAGGCCCTCGCCGGGACGCCCGTGCAGTTGACGGGCCAGGCGATCGCCGCCGACACGCAGTTGCCCGCGCCGTACGTGATGGTCACGCTCTACATCGGCGTGCGGGGCACGACGCGGCGGATCGCCGCCTTCACGAACGAGGCGGGCGAGTTCACCGCGATGTTCTGGCCCCTGCCGGGCGAGGCGGGGCACTATACCGTCGGGGCCGCGCATCCGGGCGACGGCGCCGCGCCGGTGCAGGACGAGTTCGACCTGCTGGGCATGCACGCCGGCCCGTCGGAGGCGTGGCACACGCTCGTGGAGGGCGGGGGCGGCGCCGCCGGGCGGATCACGATCGAGAACCTCGCGGACGTGCCGCTGACCGGCCTGGAGGCCCACGCCGTGGACGCCCCCGACAACCTCGACGTGACCGTCTCCCTGGACGGCGCGACGGTGCTGGGCGGGCTGGCCACGCTCCCGCTCGACTACGAGATCCACGCGACCGACGCGAGCGTGCCGTACCCGGACTTCACCATCCGCGTCACCTCCGACCAGGGCGCGAGCGTCGACGTGCCCGTCCACGTGCTCGTCAAGGCCCAGGCGCCGGTGCTGGTGGCCGACCCGGGCTCTCTCTCGGCGGCGATGCTGCGCGGCGGGCAGACGGTCGTCGAGTTCCAGGTCACCAACGACGGCGGCGCGGAGACCGGGCCGCTGACCGTGCTCCTGCCGGAGCTGTCGTGGCTCGACACGGCCACGCCGCAGCCCATGCCCTCGATCGCGCCGGGCGAGTCGGCCTCGGTAACGCTCCTGCTTACGCCGGCCCAGGACGCCCCCCTGGAGACGTACGAGGGGCAGATCGTGCTTTCCGCGGCCGGGGCGCAGCGGGCCGTGCCGTTCCAGTTCCGAACGATCTCCGACGCCGTCGGCGACCTGCGGGTCCGCGCCACCGATGAGTACACGTTCTTCGCCGAGGGCCAGCCGCCGGTCGTCGGGGGCATTCG
>Ga0272441_10000490_pt1 | contig 90141 bp, 65 predicted proteins | sample SSMProp6N_FD_193582 | JGI IMG/M metagenome (GOLD analysis project Ga0272441, IMG submission 193582) | Marine sediment archaeal communities from Little Sippewissett salt marsh, Falmouth, MA, United States - SSM-Prop-6N | ecosystem: Environmental > Aquatic > Marine > Wetlands > Sediment ... | reverse complement strand
TCGCCACCGCGATCCCGACCGCCGCCACCGCCAGCGGCGCGAGGCACAAAACGATCCGCATCCTCCCCCGCCGCACCCGCCGGGCCACGACCAGCCAGTAGACGCCGACGCCGGCGGCGGCGACGGCGGCCCGGCTCTGCGTCAGGACGATGCCGACGGCGCACAGTCCCCCTGCCCCGGCCGCGACGGCGGCGAGCGCGCGGGCGCCGGCGGCCCGGACCTCCGTCCACTTCTCCATCGCCAGACCCACCGCCGCGAAGAGCGCCAGCAGCAGCATCGACGCCAGGACGTTCGGGTGGCCCGTGGCGGCCTGGACGCCGCCGGTGAAGCGGGCGCGGAAAACCTCCTCCCGCCAGCCGCCGGGCTGGATGCCGTGCTCCGCCAGCACCTCCTCGCGATGGGCCTCGAAGTACTCCAGAGTTTCCGGCAGTCCGATGGCGGCCTGGTGGATGGCGACGGCGGCCGAGATGCACCCCGCCGCCACCAGGGCCGCCAGGAGGAACCGGCGCTCGCCGTCACCCCGCACGGCCTGGGCGAGGGCCCAGGCGCCGACCCAGAGGCCCGCCAGTTCCACCCCCCGCACCAGGGCCGACGACTTGTCCGACGCCGCCGCCGTCGACACGGCCGTCCCGATCACGAACAGCACGGCCGGCACCGTGAGGGCCGGGTGCGGCAGCCGGATACGTCCCTCCGCCGCCCACGAGGCCACGAGCAGGACCGGCATCAGCCACAGACCGAGGCTGAGGATCAGGACGGCGAGCGGTCCCGGCAGCCCCGGCACGCCGACGAACGAGGCATTCGTGACCAGTTGCGGGAGGACCAGCAGATACGCGGCCGCGACGACGACGACCGCCCGGCGAAGTCCGTCGGCGACGGTGGACCCGGAGGGGAGGCGGAGCGTCATGCGTCGGCCTCCTCCCGCTTGGGCTTGCGGCGAAGATGCACCATCGCGGCCAGGACAACGAACGCACAGGGAAGGCTGAGAGTGCATAGCGGAAGCGGCATGTAGAGCATCGTCGCCCCGAGGCCCGCGACGACCGTCAGCCCCGCCGCCGCCAGGACCGGCGTCGCAGGATGCGCCCCGCACGCAAGCATCCGGTGGGCCAAGTGGCTCGTCGCGTCGCCGACGAACGGGTTCCGCGCGCGGATGGCGCGCGAGCCGAAGACCCGCACCATGTCCAGCAGCGGCACGGCGAAGACCAGGACGGGCACGAGGACGACCCACGGCGTCGTGCCGCGGCCGGGGAAGTAGTACCGCGCCACCATCGCCAGGGCGCCGAAGAGGTAGCCGACGAGGTGGCTCCCGGCGTCGCCGAGGAAGAGTTTGGCGGGCGGCCAGTTGTGGATGAGGAATCCCCCGAGCGCCCCTGCCGTCGCCAAGGCCATGCCCGGCACGAACCACTCGCCCATCATCATCTGGCCGACGGCGAGCGCCCCGAACGCCACGACGCCCACGGCGGCGGCCATGCCGTCGGCGTGGTCGAACATGTTATAGGCGTTCACGACCGCCAGGAGCCAGAGGATGCTGATGGCCTGCCCCGCCCACGCCGACTCCGTCCAGACGGTCGCCGAGAGGCCGAAGCCCACGACCACCAGGGCCGAGGCGAACAGTTGGAGGAGAAACTTCGGCAGGGCCGGCAGGTCGTACCGGTCGTCCAGCAGGCCGATGAGGAAGAAGGCGACGGCCCCGACCGCCAGGCGCAGCAGCACCGGCGTGCGGGCTTCCAGGTGCGTCCGGACCTCCGGCGGGAGCCAGCCGGGCAGCCAGTCCGCCGGGGCGTAGAGCCCCAGCAGCCACGCCCCGCCGACGACCAGGGTGAGCGTGTCGACGACGGCGATGCCCCCGCCGTACGGCACGGGCCGGGTGTGGTGCCGGTCGGGCCGGGGCTCGGCGACGAACCCCGCGGCGCGGGCGGCCCATCGGGCCAGGGGCGTCAGGCCGGCCGATGCGACGGCCGCGGCTGCGAACGCGACCAGGGCGAACTCAATCACGCCGCGCCTCCCGCCGCTGGACGAGCAGCCGCTCGCGCACCCGCGAAAAGAACGCGTGATAATCCTGGGTGCGATAATCGGGATACGTCCATGGCAGCGTCCGCCACGCGCCTCGCTCGTACAGGAGCGTGACCTCGCCGTAGATGCCGTCGGCCAGGTACAGGCGATGCGAGTGGTTCTTCGTGCTCGCGAGGACGAGTTTGGCGGGACTCAGGTACCCGGGGTCGAGGTTAACGGGCCGGACGACGGGCCAGTCGCCCTTGGCGGCGACGCGGTCCTCCACGTCGTTCGTGAACCGCTTGATGCCCGCGAGGTCCTCGGGCCGGATGAGCCGCTCCATCGCCACGAACGTGCGGGCGAGGGGGTGGCCCATCTCGTCGCGGTAATACTCCGTGAACTCGTGGGCGAAGAGGTCGCTGCGGTCCTCGACGGGGCCGAGGGGATCGGCCAGGAGGGCCTCGGCCTCGGCCATCGCGCCGGGATAGGCCGACAGCATCCCCACGAGGAGTTTGACGGGTTCGGGTTCGCTCGGCCGGCCCATACCGCGATGATAGGCGCCGGGCGGCAGGCGTGCCATGCAAAACCGGCGGGCGGACGTAACTACGCCTTGACTGCCAAATGCTTCAGGCTATGGTCGTATGGTGCCTTCAAGGGGCTTGGTGCGAGCGTTGGCTGCAACCGGAATCTCGAGAGGAGAAACCATGGGCTTCTTCAGCAATTTATTCAAGAAGAAGGGGCCGGTACTTCCTTGCGAGTCGACAGGGGAGTGCCCCTACGAGTACGACCAGAACCCTGGGCGCGACATCGAGGGGATGCCCTTTGTGGACGACGATCCCCGGAGTTGCCCCGTATACGGCCACATATGTCCGGAGTTTATGGGAGATTTCGGGCTGACGCCGGAGGAGCTGAAGATCCGAGCCGTCATTCACTGCGCCCAGGTACGGGAGCGCCAGGCTGAAGAGGGGGAAACCATTTCCGAATCCGCCGAATTCCGGGCGCTGATGGAACGTTACGAGGAACTGAAGGCCCGGTATCCGGAGGAGGAATACCCTCAATACTACTGATGCCCAGCAGCGGGTGTTCCTGGCGGCTCGCCTCCGGCAGATTAACTTGCCCGCCAGTGCGTTTCGAGATTCGGGAAACACTGGCTGACAAGCAGCCAGTGGCACCCACCCCTCACCCCGCCGTCACGACGGGCGGGCGGCCGCGGGCGGGCGGCGACGCCGCACGTATCCCACCAGCATGCCCAACCCGATAAGCCCTGAGGCCAGCGTGACCGGCTCGGGAATCGGCGCCCCTGTAACGCGGAGTTCATCGATGTAGCAGTCCGCTCGTCGGGTGTTGGAAGACCAGATGCCCACGCTCTCCACCACATCGAGTTCGGAGCCAACGCCAAACGTGCCATTGTGGCCGGGATTGCCTACTTCTTCCACATAGAAGTAACCCTCGTCGGTCGCACAGTTGATGACTCGTTCAACACGATACCACACGCCTGGCGCATACTGAAGGAGGGCGGGTTCCGGCCAGCTGCCAGCCACCGGACGGTGCACCCCAATGTAACCCGTGCTCTGGAATGCCAACACGTAGTCGTGGTGATAGTCCCCCGTCCCGTTCAGGTTGACGAACGCCCCCTCGTCGTCAACCACGTTGCTCATCATGTAGTACTCAAGTGTTACTGAGGTTGCCGGGGAAGCCAACGCCCGGTCGATAAGGCTGCCGACCCGATTGTCTTGGTCCATGAAGCGAATGCTGTTTCCCGACACGGCGGCAGCCCCATCTATGGCAATCTGAACGCCGGCCGCCGCCGCCTGAGCACGGGAAATGGGCACGTTCATGTCCGTGTACGTATCCACCCAATTCGCAATAGGCAGTGGCCCTACCGGGTACGCATCGAAGTCGTCCTGCAACAGGGTGGTGGCCCCCGCCTGCAGGACACACAGACAGCAGACACAAACAAAGGCAACACACTGTGCCGCGGCCTTCTGAACTGGGTCGCTGATCATCATCTCATTTCCTTTCCAAAGAGAATCGCACTGATGTTCTACCCTCCACCGCTAGCGCCGAATGCCAACGAGGCCTTCTGTCTCCGTGCACATGCCCAACCAAAAAGGGGCCGGCCCGCCTAAGGCGGACTGACCCCGGGTGCAATCATCGCATGGTCACAGGGGCTCCTCGCCCCTGAGACCCATGTCACATCCCCTTATACTCCACACGGCAAGACCTACAAGTAAAAAATTTGTCAACTTACAGAGTCGTTGTTTGAGTTGTTCGAACGGCCATCTGTATGTCAGGACACAGAAACGCCCGACTTCAGACGTCTGCACTCTCTCCGCGACGAGTGACACATCACCGCGTCAGTCACAAGTCACGACGGGCGGGCGGCCGCGGGTGACGGGGACCACGTCGCACGTATCGATTTGGCCACACGCGTCGAGGTCCTCATCGAGACCCAGGCCGGTGATGAACGCCCCGCCCCAGGTGTCGCGGAAGGCCTCGGCGAGCCCGTCGCGGGCGTCGCGCCAGGCCCCCAGGGCCAGGCGGGCCGAGTCCTCCAGGTGGAACGCCCGGCCGGCCTCCTCGCCGGCCATCGCCTCCAGGCACGCCCCGGCCACGAGGACGTCCTCGGCGGCCACCGTGCCGGCGGTGCCGGCCGTCACGAAGACGATACGCCGTCCGCGGGCGACGGCCCGCCGGGCGACGGCGGCGCGGTTCACCATGGCGGCGATGAGCACCTCGTCGGCCGCCATCGCATCGAGGATGGCCCCCGTGCCGTTGGTGGTGGTGAGCAGCAGGGACCGTCCGCCGACGGTCTCGGCGGTCATGGCGGGGGGGCTGTTGTTGAGGTCGAGGTCCTCGATGCGCCGGCCCAGCCGCTCGCCGCAGGTCACAAACGATCCCGCGGGCCGGCGGGCGGCCTCGGCCCGGACCTCGTCGGCGGTGGCAAAGGGAACGACCTCGCGGGCGCCGGCGGCCAGGGCGGCCACGATGGTCGTCGTGGCGCGGATGGCGTCGATGACGACGGCCGTTGTGCCCTCCAGGTCCGCCCCCTTGCGGGCGCGCGGCTCGAAGAGGACGCCCGCGCTCGGCTGGGGGATGTAGTCGTAGGGGTTGATGGGCATAGGGCCTCTCGATGAAGGCAAATGACGAATGACGAGTGGCGAATGACGACAGAATGGCGAGATCCGAATGGCGAAGGCCAGCACAGCCCCTTCGGGTTTCGTCACTGCCTCGTCATTCGGAATTCGTCATTCGTCATTCGTCATTCAGACCACGTGCTCACGCCTCCATGGCCTCATAGACTTCCCGGAACGTCTCGCAGGCGGCATCGCCGAAGAGCACGAAGCGGACCTCCTCCAGACTGGTCTCGCCCGCGAGGTGCTTCACGGTTTCCTCCAGCATGACCTCCGCGCATCGCCGCATCGGGAACCCCGCGATGCCCGCGCCGACGGCGGGGAAAGCGATGGTCGCGAGGCCCTTCTCCTTCGCGCGGAGGAGGCTGTTGCGGGTGGAGGCCCGCAGGTTCTCCTCGCGGGTCTTCTGCCCGAGGACCATGCTGGCCGCGTGAATGATGTAGCGGGCCGGCAGGTCCCCCGCCGTGGTGACGGCGGCCTCGCCGAGGGGGATGGGTCCCACGCGATTGCAGTCTTCCTGGACGGCGGGCCCGCCCTTGCGGGACAGGGCGCCCGCCACGCCGCCGCCCATCTGGAGACCATTATTGGCGGCGTTGACGACGGCGTCGACGTTCTGCTCGGTCAGGTCGCCGCGCACGATGGTGATGCGGTCCTTCGCACTCATGGCTTCCTCCCCTTCCCTCGATTCGCGCGGATGCCGCATGCCGAACGAACGCCATTATAGCAGACGGTGCGCCCCGGCCAACTTCCCTTCGCGGCACCCGGCCGGGCGCGGTACAATCTCCCCGAGCCCATCGAACGGAGAGAGGACCATGCGCATCGGCATCCTGACCGGCGGGGGCGACTGCCCCGGCCTCAACGCCGTCATCCGCGCCGTCGCCAAGACCCTCATGCACGAGCACGAGGCCGAACTCGTCGGGTTCCTCGACGGCTACGACGGCCTCGTCACGAACCGCACCCTGGACATCCACTGGGACACCGTCTCCAACATCCTGACCCAGGGCGGGACGATCCTCGGCACGTCCAACACCGCCAACCCGTTCGAATGGGCCGAGGAAACGGACGACGGCGAGATGACCGTCACGGACCGCTCGAAGGACGCCCTCGCCGTCTTCGCCGACCACCGCCTCGACGGCCTCGTCGTGATCGGTGGCGACGGGTCGATGGCCGTCGCCGGACGCCTGGCCTCCTGCGGCGTGCCGGTCGTCGGCGTCCCGAAGACGATCGACAACGACGTGCCGGGCACGGAGCGGACCTTCGGGTTCCAGTCGGCGGTGAACGTGGCGACCGAGGCGCTGGACCGGCTGCACACGACCGCCAGCGCCCACCACCGCGTGATGGTGGCCGAGGTCATGGGCCGGTACGCCGGCTGGCTGGCCCTCAATGCGGGCGTCGCCGGCGGGGCGGACGTCATCCTGATTCCCGAGATCCCGTTCGAATGGGACGCCGTCTTCGAGGTCTGCCGGCGCCGGCACCGCGTCGGCAAACGGTTCTCCATCGTCTGCGTGGCCGAAGGCGCCCGGCCGGAGGGCGGCAAGATGGTCATCCAACGCCGCGTCGAAGGCAGCCCGGACCCCATCCGCCTCGGCGGCGTGGGGCGGCTCGTGGCGGGCGCCATCGAGCAGCAAACCGACATCTCCAGCCGGTCCACCAACCTCGGGTACGTGCAGCGCGGCGGGAGCCCGTGCGCCTTCGACCGCGTCTTCGCCACCCTCCTCGGATACCGGGCGGCCCGGCTCGTGGCCGAGGGTCGGTGGAACCGCATGGCATCCTGGCAACAGGGACGCCTGGCGGACGTGGCGTTGGAGGAGGTGGCGGGCGGCAGCCGGAACGTCCCGCCCGACGATCCCCTGCTGACCGTCGCGCGAAGCGTCGGGACGAGTTTCGGCGAGGCGTAACGGCGGCCGGGGCCCGTCGGCGGTTCGATTCTGAACGCGGAGACCGCGGAGAACGCAGAGAAGAACGACAAAAGCAGAACCCACATATCGCGCCGGAGGCGCCTGCCGCGACGGCCGCCTCCGGCGCTATTTATTCGTCTCGTTAGCTCTATCTTTGTACTTTTTTTCTCTCTTTTCCTTTTCTCTGCCGTCCTCTGCGTTCTCCGCGGTCTCCGCGGTCTCCGCGTTAAAAACCGCTGGGCGGAAAACGCTACTCCCCCGGCACGACGGAGATCTCGCCGGTGCGGAAGTAGAAGTCCTTGTGGTCGCCCGTGCCGGCCGAGACGGCCCGTACCCGCCAGCGGTACCACGTCCGGGGAGGCAGTTGCGACATCCGGACAATCTCGCCCGTCACCACACACCCGCCCGGCGGATCCCAGGGATTGAACGCCTCCGGGCTCGAGGCGTCCAGCCCCGTCACCGTCGCGATGCGGCGTTGTTTCGACTCGTCGGTCACGGGTTCCTCGCCGGTGCCGGCCTCGGCCAGCAGGAACGAGACGAGGGTCGCCTGCGCCAACCGCTTGGGCAGTTTCCACTCGAAGGCGGGCTTGCGGCTCATCCCCTCCTGCATGGGGATGGGGGTAACGGCCACGATGTCGCGCGAGGGGGGCTCGGACGTCGACGTCGCCGGCCCTGGCGGTGCCTCCCGCTCGCAGCCGGCCGCCAATATCAGGACACCCGCCAGAACGCTCGCCCATCGCCCGTTCATACCCGTCTCCAGTGCTGCGGGGAGGGACCCCGCTCGATTCGCCGGTACACGGTATCGCGTTCCACCGGTTCGCACCCCACGCCGCGAACCAGGGCCCGGAGGGTCTCGGCCGTCAGACCCTGCGGCGTGCGGGCGCCGGCCGCGTGCGTGATCTCCTCCCGCACGACCGTGCCGTTGATATCATCGGCACCGAACCGCAGCGCCACTTGAGCCAAGTCCGGACCCAGCATCACCCAGAACGCCTTCAGGTGGGGCACGTTGTCCAGGAGCAGCCGCGCGACGGCCATCGTCTTGAGGTCGTCGACGGCCGTCGGCCCCGGCAGGTCCGGAAAGGCGGTCCCCTCCGGATGGAACGGCAGAGGGATGAGCGACTGGATGCCGCCCGTGGCGTCCTGCATGTCCCGCAGCCGGAGCAGATGGTCCACGCGATCGGCGGGCGTCTCCAGGTGCCCGTACAGCATCGTCGCGTTGGTCGGGAGGCCCGCCTCATGGGCCTGGCGCTGGACGGCGAGCCAGGCATCGCCGGAGATCTTGTTCGGGCAGATGCGGCGTCGGACGTCGGGGGCAAAGATTTCCGCCCCGCCGCCCGGCATGCCCGTCAGACCGGCCGCCTTCAGCCGCCCGAGCGCCTCCGCCACCGTCACACCGGACTGCTCGGCGGCCCAGGCGACCTCCACCGCCGTCCAGGCCTGGATGCACACCTTCGGGAACGCCTCGTGCAGGCCCGCGACGACGGCCAGGGCGTAGTCGAGGTCGATCTCCGGATGGCACCCGCCGACGATGTGGATCTCCGTAGCGCCGGCCTCAAGGTCCGGCCGGGCCCGGGCCACGATCTCCTCCGGCGAGAGGAAATAGGCGGCCTCGTCGTCCGGGGCGACCCAGAAGGCGCACAGGCCGCACCGGTTCACGCACACGTTCGTAGTATTGACATGCGTGTTCGCGATGTAGAACGCCTGCCGGCCGTGCTGCGCCTGCCGCGCGCGGTCCGCCATCGCCCCGAGGGCCAAGAGGTCGTCGGCTGCGAAAAGGGCGAGCCCGTCCTCGCGCGAGAGCCGCCCGCCGGCGTCGAGTTTGGATTGGATGTCGTCGAGATTCATCGTCTCCACCGTCTGCAATGCAACCCCCCGATATCATTCCAAGCGAGGCCGCATGGCTCTCCCAATGCCATTCCGAGCGAGCGACGCGAGCCGAGGAATCTGGCCGTGGTCGTTCGCTGTCATCCCGAGCGCAGCCGAAGGATCTCGCCGTGGCCTTTGCTGTTATGCCGTTCCTGAACGACCATCAAGGCGAGATTTCTCCACTCGCCCTCGCTAGGCGAGGGCTCGGTCGAAATGACAATCTGTAGCCGTTACCCCGCCGCCACATCGTACACCACCCCGCCGAGCCAGATGAGGCTGACGGCGGCGTTCATCGGCAGGAACGCCCGGGCGATGCGGCCGGCATCGGCCCGCCGCAGCCGCACGTGCTGAATCAGCAGCGAGAGGACGATCACCTCGAGCGCCAGCGCGCTGCCCTCCCCCATCACGTCCTCGCCGCCCGGCCGATGATTATACAGGATGGCGGCCGCCAGGAGCACCGCCGTCACGAGATGGCAGCCGACGGCGGTCCACCGGGCCGCCCGCGTCCCGAGGCGCGCCGGCACGCTGTGGAGGCCCTCGCGGCGGTCGACGGCCACGTCCTGGAAGGCGTAGAGGATATCGAACCCGGCGGTCCAGAACAGGACGCCCGCCCCGATGAGCACCGCCACACCGCCCACCTCGCCGCGAAGGGCCACCCACGCCCCCACCGGCGAGAGGCCCAGGCACAGGCCGAGAATCCAGTGCGTCAGCAAGGTCACCCGCTTCGTCCACGAGTACCCGAACAGGACCACGAGGAACGCCGGGGCCAGGAGGCCCGGCCAGGGATTGGCCCGGAGCGGATAGAATCCCCACGCCAGGAGGACGAAGGCGGCGGCGCTGGCGAGCGTCAGGGCGAGGGCGGCCCGGCGGGACAGACGGCCGGCGGGAATCGCCCGGCCCGCCGTCCGCGGGTTCCGGGCGTCCAGGACGGCGTCGGCGACGCGGTTCATTCCCATCGCCGCCGTCCGGGCCGTCACCATGCACGCCACCAGCAGCGCCAGAGCCGGCCACGCGGGCAGCGGCGGCTCGGCCACCATCGCTGTGCCGAGCGCGAACGGCAGGGCGAACAGGCTGTGGCTCAGCCGGATCGTCCGGGCGAAGGCGACGAGTTGGGGGAACAGCGACGGCATGGTCGTGTTTGTGAGCCTCGCGCGCCGAACCTGCGCCGCCATCCAAGCGTACCCCGCGACTGACGTCGCGGGCTCGAACGGCGCCGCGCGCCTCAACGGGCGCCGGGCCACGCGGTATCCAGGTCATGGGCGATGCCAAGGCGCTGGAGCACCTTCGCAACGACGAAGTCCACCAAATCCGCGACCGTCGCGGGCCGATGGTAGAACGCCGGCATCGCCGGCATAACGATCGCCCCCGCCCGCGCCAGGCGGGCCATGTTCTCCAGGTCGATCGGCGTGACGGGCATTTCGCGCGGCACGACGACCAGCGGTCGGCCCTCCTTCAGGGCCACGTGGGCCGACCGGTGCACCAGGTGCTGCGACAGGCCGTGCGCCAACGCCGCCAGCGTGTTCATCGAACACGGGACGACGACCGTGGCCCCGGCCCCGAACGAGCCGGACGCCGGCGGGGCGTCCACGCGCTCGGCCGGCACGTACGTCACGCGCTCCAGCACCTGGGCCGGCCAGAGGGACCCCAGGTCCGGCGCCTCGGGCGATCCGCCCATGCCGGCCTCGTCCGCGAGGACGAGTCGCCCCGGCCGGCTGACGATGAGCCAGACGTCGCGGCCGGCCCGGACGGCGCACTCCACCAGCCGGACGGCGTAGGCGGCGCCGGAAGCGCCCGTCACGCCGACGACGAGCGGCGGGGCAGGGTCGGCGGGGGAATCGCCCGTTTCAGCCTTCCGTCTCGGGCGCCCGGAGTTGGGCCTGGACATACACGAGTTCCTTTTCCACCTGGTCCCCCAGGGCCGCCACGTACGGATCGTCAGGATTCCGGCGGCTTCTGGCGGCCAGCATCGTCTGGGCCCGGAGCAAATGGGCCCGTGCGGCCCGCAGGGCCCCCGGATCGGTCTCGGACCGGGCCACGAGAATCTGGGCGGCCCGGATGTGGGCCCGCATCGCCCCGTCGCTCTCGGGCCACTGCTCGGCCAGGGCCGTGAGGGCGGCCAGGCGGTCCGCTTCGTCCGGCGCCAGCATCGCCAGGTCGAAGGCGACGTTATCCGCCAGGGCCCCCTCGGGCTCGGCCTCGCGGGCGGCGAGCAGGGCCTGCCGATACGGGTTGCTGCCCCCCAGGGCCAGCGCCCGGAAGTACAGGGCCAGCGCCCGGCTGCCGGCGGGCGTCCCGGCGTCATTCTCCGCCAGGACCGCCAGCCGCAGGAAGGCTTCCTTGCGCACGTCGGCGAGACGGTCCGCGTGCCGCCGAGCCGCCAGACGCCGGCCCACCGAGAACAGATCCGTCAGGACGCTGAACGTCGCGAGGGGATCCTGCTCGGGCGGTTCGACGGCCGAGGCCCGGTCCAGCGCCGCCCGCCAGTGGTCGCGGGCCGCGTCGAACAGGCCGTCCTGGGCGCCGGCGTCGCCCAGGTAGAGGCAGGCATCGGCGGCCCAGGGGCTGGTGGGATGCCGATCCAGGACCTGCTCCCAGCGGACCAGCGCCTCGGTCCGGCGGGTGGGGGCGTCGCCCTGGACGGCCGACTGCATCAGCCGCCGCGCCAGGCGGGCCCGCACCTCCGCCGACCGCGGGCGGTCCGGATACCGGCGGACGAACGCCCGGAGACGGTCGGCCTCGCTCCGGTCCACCTGGGCCCACGGGCCCGGCGTCGGCCCCGGCCCGACGACCATCCAGTAGCGGACCTCGTCCACGCCCACCAGGGCCACCAGCGCGAGCACCGGCCCGGCGGTCAGGACCGCCAGAAGGGAGCCCGGCCACCGCACGTGCCACTGGTCGGCCCGTCCGACGGCCACGACCAAGGCCGACGCTCCCGCCGCCGCCAGCACCGCCACCGCGGCGGGAACGTACGCCATCGACCGCAGCGCGAGCGGCAGGGGCCGACCCGCCACCGCCAGGGCGGCGCCGTCCGGCACGCCGGGGGCAACCTCGGCCTCGGCGGCGGCCCAGTCCGTCAGGGCCGTCGCGACGAACAGGTAGATGGCCGGCGGAATGAGGCCGAGCAGGGCGCTGGCGAGTTTGCTCGGCAACCGGACGCTGTGCCCCGCCGCAATCCACACACCCACCGCCACCGCCACCGCGAAACCGAGGCTCGGACCAAACAGGGCGACCAGGATGGTGAGCAACCACCCGCCCCGTTTGCCGTACAGCATCCCCGTCAGGATGGGCCCGGCCGCCAGCATGCCGAGCCAGGCGCCCAGGACCAGGCCCCATGTCGGCCTCTCGACCATCGAGATGGGCCATGTGCACCAGACGCCGAGGTCGATCTCCGGTCGGACCAGCGGGTCAACGTGGCCGGTGACCAGGTGCCGCAGCGTCCACGCCACGCCGCCGGTGACGAGGACGAGCAGGCCCAGGTAGACGTTGGCCTCGGGCAGGTACGCCCGGCCGCAGCGGTTGCAGATCTCGTCGCCGACGCTGGTCTCGAAGAAGAAGCACTTGGCACAGTGCATAATCAGGCTTTCTGCGTGTGGTTACACCCCGCCGGCATTCGAGCCCGCGGCGGCACGAACGGCGCGGCCCGCCTCACGCCCCACCGCGCGTGCCCACGTAGAGCGACGCCACCCCGCCAGCCAGGGGCTCGATGCGGACGGGCGCGAGGCCCGCCCGGCGCATCGCGCCGGCCAGCCGGCCGCGGGGACCGAATCCCTCGATCGACCGCACCAGGTACGCGTACCCGTCGTGGCGGCCGGTCGAAATCCAACGCCCCAGCGTAGGCAGGACGCGGCGAAAGTAAAGGCTAAAGATAGCCGACAGCCAGCCGCCGCGGGCCGGCCGATGGAACTCCAGGACGACCACCCGTCCGCCCGGCCGGACCACGCGGACCATCTCGGCCAGCCCGGCCGCCTCGTCCGCCAGATTCCGGACGCCGAAGGCGCAGCACGCGGCATCGGCAGAGGCCTCGGGCAGCGGGAGGGCGAGGGCGTCGGCCTCGACGACGGCGGCCCGGCGCTCGAGGCCGGCCTCGGCGAGTTTCGCCCAGGCCCGGGCCAGCATCGGCCGGCAGACGTCGCACGCGACGACCCGGGCCATCCGCCCACGCCGCAGCACCGCCATCGCCAAGTCGCCCGTGCCGGTGCAGACGTCCACGACGAGAGGCCCCGATGCGCGATGTGCCACTGGCGGCTTGCCCGCCAGTGTCTCCTGCCTGTCGAAACGCACTGGCGGACAAGCCGCCAGTGGCACCCGACTCGCCAAGGCTGCGTCGCCCGGCAGCACCGCGGCCGCGGCGCGCTGGCGCCACCGGCGGTCGAGGTCCGCCGAGAGCAGGTGGTTCAGCAGGTCGTACCGCAACGCCACGGCCGCGAACATCTCGCGGACGGCGGCGGGGTCCGACGTGTCGGGGTGACCGGGCATGGGGTGAAAGAAACTCCAGGGCAAGGCGCGGTGGGTCTCCGTACCCGCCGCGCCGGACCTTCCGAGCGCGGTGGGTACGGAGACCCACCGCGCTGTCTCATGCGCGCGACCTACTCGAACCCGAACTCCGCCCATCGGCGGGCGACGCGGTCGGCCACGGCCGGGTCGGACCGGATCGGGTCGGGCCACTCCCGGCCGCCGACCTCCTCCGGCCATTTGCGGGTGGCGTCGATGCCCATCTTCCCGGCCGCGCCGGACGCCGGAGCCGCGTGGTCCAGCACGTCGGCCGGGCCCGTCGTGACGACCAGGTCCCGTTGCGGGTCGGCCTCGGCCCCGACGCGCCAGAAGACCTCCTCGGTATTCTGCACGTCCACGCCCTCGTCGACGACCACGAGGAACTTCGTGTACATCATCTGCCCCATCCCCCAGAGGGCGTGCATGACCTTGCGGGCCTGGTGGGCGTGCGTCTTGCGGATGCTCACCAGCGCCCAGTTGTGAAACACGCCGAACATCGGCAGGTTCAGGTCCACGACCTCCGGCAGGAGCGTCCGGATGATGGGCAGGAACAGCCGCTCCGTCGCCTTCGCCATATAGCAGTCTTCTTTCGGGAACCGCCCCACGACCGTGGCCGGGTAGATGGCGTCCCGCCGATGCGTCACGGCCGAGACCTCCATCACCGGGTAACGGTCCGCCGCCGAGTAGTACCCCGTGTGGTCGCCGAAAGGCCCTTCGACGGCCGTCGCGTCGGGGGCGACGGTGCCCTCGATGACGATCTCGGCATCGGCGGGCACGGCCAGCGGCACGGTCCGGCACGCGACGGTCCGCACCGCCTCGCCGCGCAGGATTCCCGCCAGGACAAGTTCGTCCATCCCGTACGGCAGCGGGGCGGTGGCGGCGTAGGTGAGGACCGGGTCGCCGCCGAGGGCGACGGCCACGGGCATCGCCTCGCCGCGCTCCGCCCACGCCCGGAAGTTGCGGGCCCCGTCGTGGTCGCGGTGCCAGTGCAGCCCCAGCCGGCGCGGGCCGAACACCTGGAGCCGATACATCCCCACGTTTCGATTCGTGCCGTCCGGGTCGGCCGTATAGACCTGCGGCAGCGTGAGGAACGGCCCCCCGTCGCCGGGCCAGCACGTCAGGACCGGCAGGGCCGAGACGTCGGCCTCGTCGCCCTCGCGGACGACCTCCTGGCACGGCCCGGAGCGGACGGTCTTGGGCCGGGCGCCGGCGGCCTTCAGAAAACGGGGGGCGGCTTTGAGTTTCTCCACGAGGCCCGCCTCCGCGGCCGGCGGGCGGAGCAGGCCCGCCAGGCCCTCGGCGATCCGATCCAGGTCCTCCCCGCCCAGGGCCCACGCCATCCGCTGCATCGAGGCGAAGGCCCCGACGAGGACGGGCAGGCGAGAGCCCTCCACGTTTTCGAACAGGGCCGCCGGACCGTCGGCCGCGACGAGGCGGGAAGCGATCTCGGCGATCTCCAGGTCCGCCGAGACGGGCACCGAGACGCGGCGCAACTGGCCGGCGGCCTCGAGACGGGCGACGAATTGTCGCAGGTCCTGGGCGGGCATGGGATTCCTTACCCCTTCGAAAGGCATCGTTCGAGCCGCCCACCGTCGCACGCTCACGGCGGGGGTGTCTCCTGGCGCGGCTGAGCCAAACCGGGCTCGAGCCGGCGTTCCTCGGGCGGCACGACGGCGGGTTTCTTGATCTCCGGTTCCGGCCGGCCCAGGCTCCGGACCAGCCGAAGCAGCACGTTCCGCCGGAGGAACACGTCGTACATCAGTTCGTGCGGCAGGACGTACGAAATGTCGCGCTCGGCGAACGCCTTCCCGACGATCCGGCCGTTGTAATGCAGGAGCGGCAACTTGCCCTGGTCCAGCGTCCGGCTGACCTCCGACCCCAGGCTCAGCAGCAGGTCCACGCCCATCGTGTAGCGGGTCCGGCCGTCGGGATAGGTCCGGCCGAAGATGAACAGGTCGTACGCCTTGCCGTCGAAGAGCATCCGATTCTCGGTGATGCCGTCCGGCCGGTTTTCGAAGACGTTGCTCATGCGGTTGAACTCGTAGCGCGTCAGTTTCAGTCCGGGCAGGATGGAGGTGACGTAGTCCGGGGCGGACGGCCCTTCGAGCAGCCCGTCGGTCAGGATCGTCTCGCCTTCCCCGACGGGCACGGAGCCGGCGGCCAGCGCCTGCGTCCGCGTGGCCCGCGTCGTGAGCGTCCCATGGACCTGCATGTCGGGGAACGCCGACGCGATGAACGGCCTGAGACTCTCGTCGACACGGAGGTCGCGGGCGTCGTACGCCACGTACAGGAGGGGCGGGGTCTGGCGGAAGTCCAGCCGGACCCGGCCCGTGACCGTGCCGTCGTTAAGGCGGCAGGCGAAGCGGGGCAGGCTGAGGTGCTTGTCGGCCAAGCGGCCCTCGGCCTCCAGGCCCGCCAGGTGGTACCGGCTGCCCCACTTGGGATTGACGACGACCACGCGGTCGAACCGCACGTCGGCGGAGAGGTGGGCCCGGGCGAGCAACCGGTGGAGCCGCGCGCCGACGCCGTCCGCCTGGCCGCCGGCCGCCGCGCCCTCGGTCGTTTCCTCGCCGTCGCCCGCCGCGGCCTCCCCCTGCCCCAGGGAGGCGCTCGTCCGGCGAATCATCTCCAGGACTTCCTCCACGTCGAGCGTCTTGCCGCGGACCAGGAGCGACCCGGTCGGGTCCTCGCTGGGCCGGGCGATGTAGGTGACGATCCGCAGGTCCGACCCGCCCGCCTTGAGGTCCAGACCGTCGGTCTGGAGGCTCTCGTGGTCGTAGGCGACGGCCCCGTCGAGACGGACCTCGCGCTCGAGCCACCGGATGCGGGCCTCGTCGAACCGGAGGCGGCAGGACTCGACCTCGCTGCCCTTGGCGTCGGCGGCGGCACGCAGATGGACGTCCACGGCCCCGGTCGGCTCCAGGTCCGCCAGCCGCCACGGCAGGAGCGAGGCGAGGATGGCCGCGTCGGGCACCCGGCCGTCCACCGCCAACGTCCACGCCGTCGGCCGCGCCGGCACCAGGAAACGCGGGTCGTCGAACAGCAGCCGCCCGGACCCCGTGGCCGTCGCGTCCGCCAGGTGCAGGTGCACGTCCTCGACGACCATCTCGCCGGGCACCTCGCCGTAGCGGACACTCAGGTCGATGGAGGCGGGCGTGCCGGCCGTCTTGACGGTGACGGGCTCGGCGCCCTTGCCGCGGGGGGCGGCCGAGACGCGGCAGGCGGTGGCGTCGAGGTCCAGATCCAACCGGCCGCGCGTCGGCGAGCCCGCCAGCGCCAGCGTCCACCGGGTGGCGCCGTCCAGGCCGCACCGCGCCCGCAGCGGGGCGAGCCACGGCAGCATGCGGGCCAGGTCCGGCCCGTGCCGCCAGTCCCCCTCGGCCGTCACGTCGGTCTGGCGGACGGCGGCGGCCAGGCGCTCCCACGGGTCGGCGGCGGCCGTGGTGAGGGCGGCCCAGTCGAGGCGGACCCCGCCCGAGAGCCGCGTCACCGACTCGCCCAGGCGGACCTCGGACCGGGCCAGCCGGGCGTCGATCCAACCCCGCGGGTGCGGCGCCACGTCGCCCGCCACCTGGGCCCGCAGCACGCGGCCGGCCGGCTTCGACAGGAGTCGTCCCAGGTTCAGGGCCGTCGCCGTCAGGTCCAGGGTGCCGCTCGCCTGGAGCCCGTCCCGACGCAGGGAGAGGACGAGCCGCCCCTGGGCCCGGCCCGAGGCCCGGTCGCCTTCGAGGGCGTCGGCCAGCAGCGGCGAGAGCGACGCCGCCTCCTTCAGGTCGGAGACGGCGGCCTCGATCTCGACCGTGCTCTTCGGCCCGAGGGTGACGGCGACGGACGACCGCGGCCGGGGGGACGGGTCCGCCTCGTCCGCGCCACCGCCCTCCTGCGTTTCCGCGCGGGGGGCCTCCTCGCGTCCCGCGCGGGGATCCTCCCGGGCCACCGCGCGTGTGGAATCGTCGGCGGAAGGCGCCGTAGGCCGGGCGCCCCGCCGCGCGGCATCGTCCTCGGCGGCCGCCGACCGGGTCATCCACTCGGCCACGAGGACCGCCTCGCCGAGGGCCGAGACGGAAACGCCCGGCAGGTCGAGGGCCATCTCGCCCTGGACGCGGTTCCACCGGCCGGCGTGCAGGAGGGTCGTCAGGCGGAGCGTGGCGGGTCGGCCTGCCGGCTTCGCCAGGTACCGCCCGAGGCGGAGGTCCATCTTCTCCAGGCCCGCCTCCATGTGGGTGCGGAGTCGACCATCGGCCAGGTCGGCCGTCACGTCGAAGACCGCCTTGCCGGCCGCCGGCGACGCCGCCTCGAACCGCTCCGGCGCGATCAGGGCGCCGGCCTTGGCGATCTCGTCCAGGGCCAGCGTGCCCGTGAAGCGGCCGACGGGCTGCTCGCCCTCCTTGCGGGGCCAGTCGATGCGGGCCGAGCCGTCCCAAACGATCCGGCCCTCCCCGAGACGGACGGCGAGGCGGCGGAGGTCGGAGCGTCTCTGGCCGGGCCAGACGACCGCGTCCGCGTCGACGCGGGCCAGGGTGCCGGCCGGCTTCCGCGACCCGGGGCGGGCCGCCAGGGCGAGGTCCGTTTCCGTCAGGTCCGCGCGGAGGACAGCCGTCCACGCCTCCGGGGCGGCGCCGTCACCGCGCGTCGAACCCGCGCCGCCCCCGCCGACGGGCTGGACGGCCACGTCGAGGCGGCACGGCCCGCCGACCGAGAGCGGGCCCAGCCGGTCCCCGAGCGCCGGCACGAGGGCCAGGACGGCGGCGACGTCGCGGACCTCGACCTCGGCCGTCGCGCGATCGCCCGAGAGGCGTGCCAGCCGCGCCGGCAGGTTCGCCCCGTCCTCGTCCGCGCCCGTGAGGACCTCCAGCAGCCCGTCGAGCGGGGGCGTGCCGCGCACGCGCATCGTCGCCCCGGCGGTCTGTACGGCGACATCCATGGTCGCAGCCCCCTGGAAGCCGCGGTCGCAGGTTCCTTCCAGATCGAGGCGAAGCGGGTCGCCCTCCTGCTTTTCGAACCATCCCGGCGCCACCATGACGGTGTCGCCCAGATCCGCCGTCGCCGTCAGACGGAACCGGTCGCCGTCCATGCCGACCTTCAGGCCGACCTGGGCCTGGCCGCCGAGGCGGTCGAACGTCTCGACGAGCGCCCCCAGCGGGGGCGCCCGCCGGCACAGGGGGCCCCACGAAACGGTGCCGTCCGCCCACAGGTTGAGGGCCGGCCTGGCCCAGGAGAGGGCGGCCTCGTCATTGGTCCCCTCTCCGGCGGCCGGGCGGGACGGTGCGACGCTTCCCCCGACCTTCAGGTTCAGCCCCGGGGCCGACAGCGTGACCGCGTCGAGCACGACGGGAAGCGATGCCGACGACCGGTGCAGGCGGAACCCGAGAATCGCTTCCGAGAGCATCGGGGTCGGCGCCTCCGCGCCGGCGGCGGGCCAGGCCAGACGGTCGGCCTCGACGGCCCCCTCGGCGCTCCACGCGTCTTCGCCGAGGGTGGCGGACATGCGGCCGGAGGTCTCGCGCACGAGGCCGGCCAGAGGCGATTCCGGGGCCGCCACCGCCCACAAACGGTCCCACGGCAACTCCGCCCACTCGGCCTTCAGGCTCCCGACGGGCATCCCGTCCGGGCCGGTGCGTCGGCGGTCGATGTTGGCCGTCAGCACCACCCGCCCGCAACGGGCCGACGGGCCGCCGGCCGGGACGGAAGCGTCGGACACCCCGCCGTCGGCCCGGCACAAGTCGGCCGAGAGGCTGACGTAACCGTTGCCCGTGCCGGAGAGTTCGCCGACGCTGGCGTGAACGTTCGCGAAGTCGAGGTCCCCGCCCGTCTGGCGGCTGTGGAAATGGACGCGGGCGTTGCCGACCTGGACCACGCCGACGTCGAGCGATTCGGCCTCCAGCAGGTCGGCCACGTTCAGCCGGCCGGCCTCGTCCACGACGAGCCAGAGTTCCAGGCCGTCGAACCGGATGCTGCGGAAGCGGGCGTCGCGGCCGACGGCGGCGCGGGCGGCGGCGGTCGGGGCGAACTGGACGGTCAGCCGGTCGACCTCGGCGAGCCGGCCCTCGCCGTCGCGGCGGCTGACGCGGACCCCGCGGGCGGTCAGCCCTTCCCGCCAGTCCAGTTCGGCCGACGCGACAGTCACCGGCCGGCCGAGCCGCTCCGACAGCAGCGTCGCCACCTCCCGGCGAACCGTCGACGACGGCAGGAGGTCGGGCAGAAACACGGTGGTCACGGCCGCGGCCACGAGGACCACGAGCAGGACGACGGCCAGCCCCCTGAGCACGCGGGCGCGGGTTGTTCGGCTGTCACGATCGGCCATGGATACACTCCGACCGACAAGGGTACCGGTTTGCGGCGGAAGATTCCAGACGGTGTGCGGGGCGATCACACCAGCAGCCGGGCCACCTCCGTGGCGTGAAGCGTCTCGCGGCCGGCGAGGCCGTCCGGCACGGGCGAGGCCAGCAGCACCCCCCATCCGCGCCGATCCTCCCGGACCAGTCCGTGCGAGCCGCGCACCCGCTCCGCCGACACCGGCACCTGCCGCGTGCCCGGCTCGACGAAGAGTTCCGCGGCGTCAAACCCCGGCTTGGCGTGGATGTCCACCGTGTGGGCGAACGCCGGGGCCTTCGCATCATCCAGCCACCAGTAATACGTGAAGTGGGCGTCGGGCTCGGCGAGGAGGACGAGGCGGCCGCTGCGCGGATGGTCGAGGCCGCGGTCGGCCATCGCCTCGGGCCCCAGCACTTCGGCCACGCCGTCCAGGCGCTCCAGGCACGCCCGGGCGGCGCGGGTGTCGGCGTCCGGACCGGCCGAGGCCGGGACGTACACGTGGGCCACCTGGTTGTCGACCATGGCGAAGGCGCGGCACTGGCCGGGGTAGAGATACTCGCGGCCGTCGATTTCGCGGACGGCCAGGAGCCCCGCCTCCCGCAGGGCCCGGTTCGGCGCCACCGGCCGGGCGACCGGCAGAAACGCGTACTCCGAGAGAACAAGGACCCGGGCGCCGTCGGCCTTGGCGGCCGCAAGGAGCGGCGCAAGCAGCGGCTCCAGCGACGCCGCCGCGGCGCGGTGGGCCTCGCTGTCCGGGCCATCGCGATGGCCCGAGTAATCGAGGTGCGGCAGGTAGGTGAGGAGGAGGTCCGGCCGCTCCTCGCGCCAGACGGCGAGGGAGGCGTCGGCGATCCAACCGCTGGCGCCGCCGAGGGCGTCCGCCGGGTCTCGGCCGGCGAGCGGGCCCCAGTAGTCCATGAGGTTAAACGGCCCCCGCGGGCGGCCGGGATCCAGGGCGGAGTCGCCCTCGGCCAGGCGGCGGTAAAGACCTGCGGGACGGGAGTAGACATCCTGGATGAGCCCTTCCGGCCCGTGAACGGGTTTGGGCGTCAGTAGCACGTCCGCGGAGCCGTACATCGATTGCTGCCAGAACAGAGAAGCCCGTTTCGGATTTCGGATTTCGGATTTCGGATTGTGTCTCTCCCACACGCGCGGCGCGGTGAGCAGCCGGGCGGATTGTTCCCAGAACCGCACCTCGGCCGTGTCCGGGAAGTACAGACCACCGGCGACGATGCCGTGCCCGGGCCCGGCGGGGCTGTGGCCGGGGGTTTGGCCCGTGGTCAGCGTGGCCTGCATCGGGCAGGTGGTGGCGGGGAGGACGGGCTCCAGGTCCAGCAGGGCGCCCGAGTCGGCGAGTTCGCGGAGGCAGGGGATCTCCGGGACGAGGTCCCGTCCGAGACCGGCCACGTTGATGAGGAGGGTTGGCGGCATGGCGCCTCTCTTGTAAATCGCGGCGGTGGCGCGGTCAAACCAAAAGGCGCAGGGGCGAGCAGCGGAAAAAGGGTCCAGGGGTCTTTTTCGCGCAGGCCAACCCGACCGCACGGGGTTTCGCCCCGGTCGAGGAAGGATAGGCGAAAAAGAGTCCTGGACCCTTTTTCCGCCGACCCGTGGCGCGCAGCGCGGGTTTTCGAATTGTTTCGACCGGGCCGCGGGCGTACGCTAAGGGCGGAAATCACGTTCACGCATAAGGGGTTCGGCCCCGTTCCGCATCCAACCTGCGTGGCCCCGTCCCGTGGCCGGGGGCGAGGCATCTCAGACGGCCGATTCGTATCCCGGAGACCTGAAGGATGAGCCCCTGTACACCTGACCGCTACTGGTGCGCCCGGATCGCCCTGGCGCTTGCGCTGCTGGCCGTGCTGTTTGCGCCGGCGGTACTGCCGGCGGGCGAGGCGAAATCGGCCGAGGCGCCCGAAGCGAAACCCGCCGAGAAAGCCGAAGCCGCTGAGAAAAACGCCGCGCCCGAACTGACGGGCGAATACGCCACCATGGCCCTCGAGGTCAACCTGGCGAAAAAGCAGCAGAAGCAAATCGCCCAGACCGTGGCGGAGGCCAACAAAACCCTGGCCGAGTGGCGCGAGGCGAACAAGGCCAAGATCGAGGCCGCCAACGCCGCCCTCACCCAGGCCCGCCAGGCCGGCGACCGGCAGGCCCTCCAACAGGCGCTCGTCGAGGCTCAGCCGCTGTTCCGCGAGCGACAGCGCCTCCAGCAGACGTACCACAAGAAAGTCATGGACACCTTGACCGACGAGCAGCGGGTCAAGTGGGTCGGGTTCGTCCTGTGGCGAACGCTGACCAGCCAGGCGAAGTCGCTGGCCCTGACGGCGGCACAGAGCGACCAGGCCCGGGCCCTGAGCAACACGGCCGCCGAGAAACTGCTGGTCCTGCCGAAAGGCGAGGAAGCCACCCAGGCGGACGCCCAAACCGCCCACAACATCCAGCAGGAACTGGTCAAAAACTTCATCGAAGACATCCTCACGGATCCCCAGCGCAAAGCGCTCCGGGGACCGCCACCCGCCGGCGCCGGCCCGGCGCCCGACGCCAAACCCGACGCCGCCAAGACGTCGGCCGAAACGCCCGCGAAGGGCGACGCCGAGAAGTAAGACGCCCCGCCAATCGGCGACAGGGTGCCAGGCACCCGGAACGACGTTCCAAGGTGCCTGGCACCTTTGCATGCGCGCCTCCCCCAGAAAATACTTGCAGGGGGCGGGATTTTCTGGTCCATCAGGCATCGGGACGTGTTCAATCGCTCGCCTTCCGGCGTCCGGCCGCTTGGGACCGGCCCGGCGGGACGAGGACGGCCCGCCGCCCGGCCCGGCGTGGCCGTCTGCTCCAACCGCGGGCCGGGAGGAGACGCATCCATGAAGCACCTCAGGTTGACCGTGGTGCCGCTCGTGGCGGCGATCGTGCTCGCCTTGGCCGGAGCCGACCTCGCCATGGCGGCCAAGGGGGAAGGCGGCCGGGAGAAGAAGGCCGCCCGCGAGAAGGGCGGCAAGGGCAAGAGCGGCCTGCGGGGCGAATACGCCATTCTGACGAGCGAGTGTCACCTCACGCCCGACCAGGTGGCTCAACTCAAAGAGAAGGTCGACGCCCGCAAGCAGGCCCTGGCCGAGTGGCAGCAGGCCCACGGCGAAAAGGCCATCGAACTCCGGAAGGCCATGAAGACCGCCAAGGAGGCCGGCAACAAGGAGGAACTGAAACGGCTCGGCCAGGAGATGAAGGCCGCTTCGGCCGAACGCCGGACTCTCGAGGCGAAGACCATGGCCGACATCTACGCCATCCTCACGCCCGAACAGAAGACCACGTGGGTGGGCTTCCGCCTCTACCGCCGGGCGATGGGCTGGTGCAAACGGGCCGGGCCGACGGAGGAACAGCAGGCGACCATCCGCAAAATGGCCGACGCGAAGGCGAAGGACATGGCCGGCGCCGCCGACGCCAAGGCCGAACGCCAGATCGCCGACGCCCTGCGCAAGGAGATTGAACAGAACGTCCTGACGGCCGAGCAGCGCGAGACGCTCGGCCAGAAGGCGCCGAGAGAGCGGCCCGAGAAACGCGCCGGCACCGCCAAGAAGCGCAAGGCGCAGGCGGGCGAAGAAGGATAGCGCGCCGGCCTTTCGAGCCCGCTGCGTGCGTGTCCGGCGTAGTCCAACGGGCGAAGCGGGAAGCCGCCGGGTAGGTTCGAGCCTCGGCGCGGGTTCAGCCTGTGAGCATCGCGCCGCGGATGGAAGTCCCCGCGACCTTACCCGCCTACGCCAAAGCTAAGGCGGGCAAGCGTTCGCGGCACGGCGGGCAAGCCACGTCGCGCGGCAGGTCGGCAAACCCGCCTCGCAGCCACACTCGACGCCGAAACCAACGAACGCCACGGCCCGGTGGGTCGTGGCGTTCGCAGTGCGCAAAAAGGCGCGGCGGACCGGGGAAGCCCGCCGCGCGCGAAATCCCCTACTCGAAGTTCACCTCTACGAGGTGGGCCGAGCAGGAGATGCAAGGGTCGTAGGCCCGGACGAGCATCTCCAGGGCGTGGCTGATCTCGTCCTGGGACTTGCCGGCCTTCACCATTTGCGGGATCCAGGCCCGGAAGTCCGCTTCGATGTTCGCCATATTCTGATTGGTGGGGATGACCAGATTCGCCCCGGTCACGATGCCCTTGTCGTCGTATTCGTAGTGATGGACCAACGTGCCGCGCGGCACCTCGACGACGCCGACGCCCTCGCCGCTGCGGCCGTCGGGCCACTCGAGCGGGGGCTTTTCGTCCTGGATACCGGCCTCAATCAGTTCATCGAGCAGCCGGAGAATGTCGTAATAACAGTGGACCGTCTCGATGATCTGGGCCGTGTTGTTGTGGAACGGGTTGGTGTGCGGGCCCGTGAGGCCGAGTTTCTCGGCCGCCGCCTTGGCCTCGGGCAGGAGCTGAGTGTAGTTGTTGTTGAAGCGTGCCAGGGCCCCGACCATGAGGCTTTCGCGCTTGTTCTTCACGTGCTTGGCCGAGGAGTGCTCGACGACCGTCTCGTGGATGATCTCGCCGTACTGGTGCTCGTCCACCCGGTCGCCGTCGCTCGTCATGAGGTCGCCTTTGAAGAAGGCGTACTCGTCGGGGTGGGTGATGGACTCGTACTCGGTCTCGCGCTCGAAGTCGGGCGGGGTGAGCGTGGCGAAGAGGTCGACGGTGGCCTGGACGTCCGCCTCGAAACTCGCGATGTGGTCGCGGAGTTTCTTCAAATCCCGCACGGTCGGCAGTTTCATGTAGCCGCCGGGCACCATGCTGATGGGATGGGTGTGGCGTCCGACGAGGGCCTGGCAGATTTCGTGCGAGAGGCCCTTGAGGCGCATCGCCCGCAGGACGACGTCGGTGTGGGTCTTGGCCATCGGGATGACGCTCGGGGCGTCGAAGAAATCCGGGGCCACCAGGAACAGGCAGTGAAGCCAGTGGCTTTCGAGTTGCTCGGCGTGGAGGACGATCTTGCGGAGCCGCTCGGTCTGCTCGCTGATTGCGATGCCCATGGCGTCTTCGGTGGCCCGGAGGCTGGCGGTGCCGTGCCCGCAGGCGCAGATGCCGCAGATGCGCGTGGTCAGGAACATGGCGTCCTTCCACGAGCGGCCGCGGAGCATCGCCTCGAAGAACCGGGGCGATTCGGTGATCTCGAACTTCGTGTCCACGAGTTCGCCGTCGCGGACGGTGGCCACGATGTTGCCGTGACCCTCCACCCGCGTGACGTAATCGACGCGGACGTCCATGGATTTGGATGCCTGGGTCATACGATTGTCACTCCGCTTGCTGGAGCCGCGGCGTCCCGTGGTGACGCGCTCGCCTTCGGCTCGCGGCTAAAAGGTCATTTCGCAATCTCACATCTCAGATCCCAAGTCTGAAATCCTAAAACCGCAACCCGACATCGCCTCACCGCATCTTCTGCACCTGCTCGTAGTTGCCCTGGAACAGGCTGAATTCGCGGAAGACGTCCTCGACCGTGAGGCCGAACTCGGCCATCACGTCCTCGGCCGCCTGCGTGTTCGGGTCGTCCACGAGGCCCCGGCACCCGATGCACTTGTGCCCGGCGCTTGGGCACATGAAGGGGGCGCAGCCGGCCCGCGTCACGACGCCCAGGCACGGGATGCCCTTCTCCCACAGGCAGACGTTGCCGGCCAGTTTGCAGTCCACGCACACGGGGTAGTTGGGCTGGCGGTACGGCTTGCCCATGAGGAGGCACTTGGCGGCCTCGAGGAATTCGTAGGTGTTGATCGGGCACCCGTGAATCTCGGCGTCGACCTTGACCTCGGCCGACAGCGGTCGCGTCGCGATGTGCGGGAACGCGTCCTTCTTGTCGCCGTAAACGTACTCGGCCACGTCGTCGAGGTCCTGGAAGTTCTTGACCGTGTTCACGCCGCCGATGGTGGCGCAGGCGCCGAGGGCGACGAGGACATCGGTCTTGGCCCGGATTTCCTGGATCCGCTCGATGTCGTGCGGCGTGACGATCGAGCCCTCGACGAAGGTGATGTCGTAGTGGTCGGCGTCGCCGTCGGCCGCCTCGCGGAAACGGACAATGTCCGCCCGCTCCAGGATGGGCAGCAGTTTCTCGTTGGCGGCCAGGACCTGGAGTTGGCACCCCTCGCAGCAGGCCAGCGAGAAGAACGCCAGTGTGGGTTTGTCGGCCATCACAATGTCCTCATTTTCGATTTTCGATCCCGGCCGCGCCGGGCAAGTTTACCCACCGTAGCCCAAAGGGCGAAGGCGGGCCCGGCGGCTAAATGTCGTTGTTGCCGTCAATCCGAAATCCGAAATCTCAGATCCCTTCCCTCAGCCGCTTCACCTGCTCGTAGGTGAACACCGGCCCGTCGCGGCAGACGTACGTGCCGCGAATCTGGCAGTGCCCGCACTTGCCGATCCCGCACTTCATGTGCCGCTCCAGCGAGCAGATGATGCGGTTCTCGGGGACGCCCTCGGCCAGAGCCTCGAGCACCGTGAACTTGAACATGACGGGCGGCCCGACGATGACCGCGTAGGTGCGGGACGGGTCCATCTCGATCTTCGAGAACAGTTTCGTGATGACCCCCACGTTGCCGTCCCACGCGTCGTCCGGCCGGTCCACCGTGACGAGCGTCTCGGCGTCGTCGCGCTGGGTCCAGTCCGCAAGTTCGTCCTGGAAGAGGAGCAGGTTCGGCTCGCGGGCGCCGACGAGGATCGTCACCTTGCCGTAATCGTCGCGCTTGTCCAGCACGTAGCGGATGAGGCTGCGCGTGGGCGCCAGGCCCAGCCCGCCGGCGACGAACAGGACGTCCTGGCCCTTCATCTCCTCGAACGGGAAGGTGTTGCCGAACGGCCCCCGGATGCCGAGCCGGTCGCCCTCGCCGGCCTCCTTGAGTTTGTCCGTCACGAGTCCGACGCTGCGGACGGTGAGTTCGAACCCCTTGCCCTGCGTGGGGCTGGAACAGATGGAGATCGGGGCCTCGCCCACGCCGAAGACCGTCACGCCGACGAACTGGCCGGGCTGGTAATCGAGCGTCCCCTCCTCCATTTCGAGGCGGAAGAACCGTTCGGTTTCGGTCATCTGCTCGGCGGAGCGGATGCGTGCCATGTGCGGCACGTATGGGCTCTCGGCCGAGGCACCTGCTTCGATATCGGCTTGCGTCACGGCTATCGGCTCCCTGTCTTGAGTCCCCGGTTTCCGCGCCCTACCGGCTGCCGGCAATCTGGACGTACGTATCGCGAATGCTGATCCCCGCCACGCACGCCCGCTCGCACCGGCCGCAGCCCACGCAGCCCGGCCGGCCCGTCTGCTCCTGGATGTACTTGCCCTTGCGGAACATCCGGTGCCGAAGTCGGCTCGAGCGTTCCTCGCGGAAACTCTCGCCGCCGGCGACCTCGGCGAACGGATCCAACTGGCACGAATCGTACCGCCGGGTCCGGCAGCCCTCGGTCAGGTCGTCGGATATCTCGTCGTACACGTCGAAACAGTAACACGTGGGGCACACGGTGTTGCACGATCCGCACGAGAAACACCGCCGCGCAATCGCCTCCCACACGAGGCTGTCGTACGAGGCCTCCAGCACCTCCGGAAGGTATTTCACCTCGTACGGCAACTGGTAATGGAAGTTGCTGCGCTTCTCTTCGGTGAACTTCTTGTGGGCCTCCATGTCGGCCTTGGTGGCCTCGCGCACGGTGGCAGCCTCGACGAGGGCCTTGCCCAAATCCGTCGCCACCTCCACGAAGTAGTCCTCCCCCATCGGCGTGAGCATGACGTCGTAGCCCGACTCGGGGTACAGCGACCCCATGTCGAGGCAGAAGGAGGACGCGTCGCACGGGGCGGCGCAGTCGACGCCGACGATGGCCGTGTCCGCCCGCCGGGCCAGGTAGTGCGGGTCCGCGATGTCCTTCGCAAACGCCGCGTCCAGCGTCCCGATGGCTGTGATGTCGCACGGATGCACACCGAAGAGGACCTGCGGCTCATGCTCCAGGACCGGCTCCGGCGCGGGGCCGTTGTCCAGACGGTACGAGACGAGTTTCTGCCGCGGCGGCCAGAGGAACTTCTTCGGCCCGAGGACCGTGACGGTGTAATCGAGACGGACGTCGCCCGCGTCCTCGAGATACTCCCAGCCGAATCTCTCGTCGCTCGCGTCCGAGACGTTCGTCTCCTTGAGGACGGGACCGGCGACCTGCCGCTCGGCCATGAGGGCCTCGACCCACGAGGCCAGATCGCTGCGTTTCAGCACCTGTGGCAACATGCGCGTTCGCCCTTTGCTTATATGGTATCTTGAATCTGAAATCTCAGATTCCAAACCGCCCTTCACTCCGCTCGTTGCACGGCCGCGCTCCGCTGCGCGTCGCGGCTAAAACAGGCACGTGGTACGCCAACGATGTTGTCGTGTCGTTGCCTTTGCTATTGCCTATTGCCTGTCGCCGTTGCCGCTCAATCCGAAATCCGAATTCCGCAATCCGAAATCAGTCGTTCCCGAGCAGCTCGGCCACCGTCTCGAGCAGGCGGTCGGGGTCCACCGGCTTCTCGAGGAACACCTCGACCGGCATGTAGTCGGCATCGGTCTCGGGCGAGAACTCGAACCCGGTCTTCTGCGACACGCTCGTCAGCATGACGATGGGGATGCCGGCGGTCGCCTCGTCGCCCTTGAGTTCCTGGGCGATGTGGAACCCTTCGGTGTCCTTGGCCATCATGACGTCGAGCAGGACGCAGTCGACGCCGCCCTCGCGGATGCGCGCCAGGCCGTCCGGCCCGTTCAGGGCGGTCGCCACTTCGTAGCCGGCCCCGTCGAGGACGGCCTTGGTGGCCTCCACCAGGTCGGGATCGTCGTCGATGACCAGGATCGTTTTCGTCTCGTCTGCCATGGCCGCTGCTCCGTGTGTTCTCGTCGTTCCGGGCCCGAGCCGGGCACCCTCGGCCCTGCCGAACTGGGCTGCGAGCCCCGCGGAGGCTGTGAAAGGTTTCACAGCACCGCCAAAAAATATATACCCGACCCCACGCTCCCGCATTGTACCCATACCGCGGACCTTGTCAACCGTTTGCCGGCGTTTTTTCGTTCCGCCCCCATCGGGGCCTTGACACCCGGGCGACGGGGAACGAACAATCCTTAGAGCCTATCCGAATACCCCCTCTTCGGCCCGAGGCCGAGCGAGCGGCCGAAGGCAGAGGGTTATTCGGATCGGCGATTAGAAAAGGGGACGGCCAACATGAGACCGCGCCGCCCGATTGCCAGGGCATGCGGATGCATTATGGCGGTCAGTGTGCTGCTGTGGTTGACCGCCGGCCCGTTCTGCCGCTGCACAAATCCGCACAGCGCTGCCCCACCTCAAGAACGCAGCCACACCGCGGCCCACCCTTCCCGTCCCTGTGGTTGTGGCGGCCGCAGCGATTCAAGACAACCCTGTCCATCCTCCCGCGACGCGACGCGGGCACTCGGCCGCCCCGCCAAGCGCTGCGCGTGCCGGCAGTGGGAGCGCCCGACCGCAAACTTGCCGCAACACCTGCAGACTCCAAAGCGGTGGTCCCTGCCTGGCCCCGAGATGCCACCTGCACGTCCGGCCGCACGCGATGTGCTGGCCGGGCCCTTTTCCGAGACCTGCGTCCTGCCCCAGGTCGTGCCTCATCTCAACGACCGCTTGAACGTACTCTACTGTTCGTTTCTCTGTTGAGGCATGTCCCCCGCTCCGGTTGGTGCGCGCCGCGTGAGGCGTGCGCCCTCCGCCGGGCGGAGACCGTACTCGACAAACCCTGACCGTGGAACGAACTCAAGGAGCAAGACCATGAATCGGCGAATCGCTATCGTGATCGCTGTCGCATTCCTGGCGACGGCCCTCGTCGGTGCCGGTGCGGCCAACATCCTCTCTGATGCAACCCCCACGACGGCATGCACGTGCGCGAACTGCACGTGCGACGACTGCACCTGCGCCAACTGTACACCCGATGCCTGCCGGTGTAACGATTGCACCTGTGGCCAGTGCACCTGTGACGATTGCACGTGCACGGACTGCGGCCCGGGTGCCTGCACGTGCCGCGGGTAACGACGGCACCGCACGGTAGACAGAGAGGCCCGGGGGGTTATCCCCGGGCCTCTTTCATTGGCTGCCACGGCTCATTGCCTCGCCCGCGTTTGCCGGCGCCTCCGTCCCTCGCTCCCTCCGTCCCTTTCCATTCAACAGATGCGCGGCAAGTCCTCGCCGTAGGGCATCTCCAGGACCCGCTCCCCGCCGATGCGCGTCCGGAGCGTGACGCGGGGCCCGCGGGCCGGGGCCGGGACGACCTCGCCGATCTCGGCCGCCTCCCGTCCCAACGGGTGGCCGTGCATCGCCGCCAGCGCTGCCTCCGCTTCCTCCGGGGCGACCACCACGACGAACTTCCCTTCGTTCGCCACGTTGAGCGGGTCGAGCCCGAGGGCGGCACACGCCCCCGCCACCGCCGGCCGGACCGGCACGTGCACCTCCTCGATCCGCATGCCGACGCCGGCCGCCTCGGCCAATTCGTTGACCGCGGCCGCCAGGCCCCCGCGGGTCGGGTCCTTCAGCACCCTGAGGCCCGGGCACGCCGCCAGCAGCGCCTCGGCGAGCGGCCAGAGCGGGGCCGCATCGCTCGCCACCGCCGACTCGAACCGCAGCCCCTCCCGCCGGCTCATCACCGCCACGCCGTGATCCGCCAGCGTCCCGGAGATGAGCACCCGGTCGCCCGGCCGGACGGCCTCAGCCGCCAGGGCCCGCCCGCCGGCGATGTGTCCCACACCGGCCGTGTTGATGAACAACTTGTCCGCCCCGCCGCGCTCCACGACCTTCGTGTCGCCGCAGACGACGCTCGCGCCCACCTCGCGGGCGGCGGTCGCGGCCGAATCGAGCACCCGCCCCAGGACCACCCGCTCCAACCCCTCCTCGATGATCAGCGCCAGCGACAGCCCCACCGGCCTCGCCCCCACGCACGCCAGGTCGTTGACGGTGCCGGCGATGGCCAGGCGGCCGATATCGCCTCCTGGGAACTCCAGCGGCCGGACGGTGTACGAATCGGTGGTGAACGCCAGGAGCCCCTCGCCCTGCCCTTCCGATGCCGCGCCGGCGGGCAGAACGGCCGCATCGGCCAGCCGCGCCAGTTGCCCCGTGCCGTCGGAGGCGGCGAAACGGGCGAGGATTTCATCGCGGACCAGGTCCATCATCCGCTCGCCGCCCCCGCCGTCCGCCATCAGGATGAGGTCGTCGGTCATGGGAAACCCTTACGGCAACGGCACGCTCTCCGCCGCTTGCCCGTTGTGAACGTCACTTGTGAACCAGAAAAAGAGAAACCTCGGCCGTCGTTCTCTTTCTCTGTTGTTCCTGTTCTGTTGTTGTTCTATTACATCGTGTCCCATAATGGGGGGCGCGGCGCCCGCTGATGGGGCGCCCCGGCGCCCGATCGTCGAGCGCGCGGCGCCTCACGCACAACCCGCGGCCTCACAACTGCTCGTACCGCGCCGCGGCGCGGAAAATACGGCCGATCGTCTGCGGGTCCACCGTCGTCGGGGCATACTGCTCGTTCAGCGGCTGGAGGCGGACCTGATCCGGCCCGTCGAAAAAGACCCGCTTGAACGTGCTCTCGTCCTCCCTCGGGCCGCTGCCCGCGGCGAAACGGACGAAACAGTCGTCGCCCGACTGGACCGCGGCCGCCGGCGAGAAGACCACCACGTCCCCCTCGCGGTACTTCGGTTCCATCGAATCGCCGACCACGCGGACGGCAAAGGCGTTCGGGTCCGCCATCTCGGCCGGCACCGAGATGTAATCGTCCGCCACGCCCACCGGGTACCCCAGGTCCGTAAACTCTCGCGGGTACCCGGCCGCCACCTTGTTGATGATGGGCACGGGCCTAAGGGCCACCGTCTCGCTCTCGGCCTCGCGGTCGTCGGCCCGGGCCAGGTGATGCAGCAGACCGCTGCGATGGAGGGCGTCGAGGTCAAGGGCCACGGACGGCCGATCCGGCACCCCGGCGCCGGCGTCCGGCGGTTCGCCTTCGCCGGCCGCGACCGTGTCGGCGTCGCCCTCACGGGGCGGAAGCCGGCGAAGCGCCTCGTCCGCCTGGTCCACCAGCCGCAGCAGCCGGGCCTTGACGGGGCCGGGCAGTTCCGACAGCCGGGCCGCCGAGAGGAGCATCTCGGCCGGCAGATCGAGGGCGGTGGCGATCCGCTGGATCTTCTCGTCGCGCGGCGGGGGGGCGTAGCCCGTCTCAATCTGCGACAGGTACGACTTGGCCATCCCCGTCCGCTCGGCCAGATCCTCGAGGGTCAGGCCCTTGGCCTTCCGCTGCTCGCGGACCCTCTTGCCGAACGTGCCCGCCTCACGGCGCACGGTGAGCAGCCGGCGGATCATCGCCAAGTCCTTCAGGTTTTCGTCGCGCCCCATGGCCTCGCTCCCCCGACGATGGGCATCCGGTCCCGGGCGCATCCGGCACCGGGCATGTGTGGTCCGGCCCTTGGGAGGTAGGCGGCATCGCCGCATCCACCGCCCATTTGCGTAAGTTTACACGATTGCGAACGCCGGGTCAAGGACAACCGCATCCCCAGACCATATCGGTCAAGAGAGAGGATGCAATTCAATTTTTATCGCAGGGTTGCTTGACATCATACCTTTTCGGGTTATAATAGGGCTGGTCCCGCGAGATTTCCCATGAAAAGCCCCGCTAACGATGCCCTGATCGTACTATCGCTCGCGGGTTTGGCGATCTCCGAACTTCGGAGGTTCGGCCTCACGCCCCAGCATCTCCGCCGGCTTTTCTACCTCACGCCCCTCCGCGAACGGAACGCGCTTCGCCTCTTCTACGATCGCGGAGCCACCTACGGCGAACTCGCCGGCCTGCTGGGCGTCAGCCCCCGGACCGTCGGCCGGCTCCTCGAACGGGCCCGTCATCGGCTTCGGGACCCGCTCAACCTCATCCTCGTCGCCGGATGGGCGCGGCTGGACCCCGCGGAGCGGCGCATCGTGGATCTCCATCGCTGCAAGGGGCATTCGCTGAACCAGGTCGCCCGGATGGGCCTCGTTTGCCTGTCTGAGGGCCACAACCTCTCCGAGCGTCCCGCCCGACTGGGGGAACTGAAGGCCGCCTGGCGCCGCATCGAACGCAAGGGCCGACGGTGGCTCAAGCGGCGTCAGCGGGATGAACCCGGCGGAGGCGACGCGGACGGCCCGGAGGGGGCGGCGTCCTCGTCCTCCAACGGATAGGTGAACTTGATGCGAAAACACGGGGCCCCATCCAGCGCCTCGCCGTACAGCGACCGCAGTTCCGCGAGCAGCGCCTCGCGCGAGGCGAAGCCGTCCAGCCGCGCGTCCTCCTCCGTCAGGTCCGCCGGTTCGACCCGCTCGAACGCCGTGATGCGGATCCGGCCCAGGCCGGGGATGAACTCGCGCTGGCCGGCCCGGAGCCGCCGTTTCGGCCACAGGCGAATCGTCTGCTGCTTCTCGCCGCGACGGACGAGGTCGTGGAACTTCTTCTTCAGGAGAATCATGGAAAGGAGCATAGCATGCCCGTCTATATCCTCAACCAAAAGTTTCGCGCCGTGCCGCAGACGACGGCCGGAGACGAGGCGGCATCCGGGCCGTCCGTTCGGCCGCCCAGCGACCGCCAGGTCCGACTCGCCGAGATGTTCGGCCTCGGTCTCGACGAAACCCACGAGGTCACGCTGTACGACGGCCTCGCCCTGAACGTGCGAAGCGGCGACGTCGTCTTCATCACGGGCCCGTCGGGCAGCGGCAAGAGCGTGCTGCTGCGGGCCCTGGTGCGGGCCATCCGCGACGCCTGCCCGGCCGGCGGCCACGTGGTCGACCTCGCTCACCTGCACCTGCCCACGGACCGCCCGGCCGTGGACCTCCCCAACGGGTCGCTGGAAACGGCCCTTCGCCGGCTGAGCGCGGCGGGCCTGGCAGACGCGATGGCGCTTCTCCGGCCGGCGTCGCAACTCTCCGACGGGCAGCGGTATCGGCTGCGGCTTGCCCTGGCCCTCAACCGGCTGCTGGAAACGCCGGGTGCCACCGATTGCTCGCCAATCGGTGCGCCGCGAGACGCGGAAGGCAATGCGCCCACGGGAGAGGCGCAGGCCCCGGCGAATGAGGATGACCGGCCGCTTCCGCGGCCGGCTCGGGCGCGGGCCGGTCGCGGCACACGGTTTGACAAGCAAACCATGGCACCTGGCACGCCGAGCCGGGTCCTGGTCGCCGACGAGTTCTGTTCCACGCTCGACCGCTGCTGCGCGCGGGCGGTGGCGTACCGCGTGCGCCGCCTCGCGGACCAGTCCCGGACGGGGCCCAGCGCAGGGGGGCTAACGGTGCTGGCGGCCTCGGCCCACGACGACCTGGTCCAGGACCTCGCCCCGGACGTGCTCGTGGTGAAGCAGGAAGGCGCGGGTGTGGAGGTCCACTACGCCGAGGCCACACGCAACAAGCCACTCACTGGCGGACAAGCCGCCAGTGGCACCCGCGCGCCCGTCGAGGAGGACACACCATGACCGCCCCGCCTCCGAAGCGCACATGCACGCTGCTCGCGGGCGTCCGCATCGAGGCCGGCGCGACGGCCGACTGGCGCGCCCTGGCGCCCCTGCACTACCGCAGCCATCACGCGGGGGCGGTGACGGACGTGTTTCGGATAGTCTATGCCGGGGAATTCGTATTTCGGAATTCGGATTTCGGATTGGCGAGCGCGGCTGGCCACGAACAAGGCCACCCGCAATCCGAAATCCCCAATCCGAAATCTCTGCCGTTGCGCATCGGCGTCATCGTCTACGCCCGGCCGGCGCTGTCGCTGGCGGCGCGGGACCGGGCCACCGGCGGCCGGTACCGGTCGGCCGGCCTGGGACGGACGTCGCTCGCGAGCCTGCTGAACCGCGAAGTCCGGCTCATCAGCCGGGTCGTCATCACGCCGAACTGGCGGGGCCTGGGGCTGGCCTCGCGCCTGGTGGCCGAAACCCTGCCGCGGGTCGGCACGCCGTACGTCGAGGCGCTGGCGGCGATGGGGCACGTGCACCCGTTCTTCGAGCGGGCAGGGATGACAGCCTACCCGCCGCGCGTCCCGCCGGCGGCGGAGCGGCTCCGAGCGGCGCTGGAGGCGGTCGGCCTGGGCCGGACCGACCGCCGAAGCGGCCCGGCTCTGGGGGCGGCGCTCGAGCGTCTGGCCCCGGCGGGCCGGCGCCTGGCCGAGCGGGAGATCGACCGCTGGGCCCGCTCCTACCTGGGCGCGAAGAACCACCGGACGAACCGGCCGGCGCGGGCGCGGGCGCTCGCCCTGGTGGCCCGGCACCTCGACGCCGCCCCCGTCTACTACCTGTGGCGGCGGAAGGAGGATCCGTCATGAATCTGGAAGAGACCCGACACGGCAACGACCGCGACGAGATTTCTCGGCTCGGCCCTGAAGGGCCTCGCTCGAAATGACATGCTTTAATGTATTTAGGAGAACCCGTCATGAACCTGACGAACCGACATCAGCACATCGCCCGGACCATCTGGGAGTGCGGCGGCCGGCTGGACGAGGTGGCCGAGCGCGAGAAGATTCGCCCGAACACGCTCCGCAAATGGCTGGCCGACCCGGGGTTCCGGGCGCTGCTGGCCCAGGACGCGATCGAGCCCGTCCTCCAGGCCACCAGCGCCGTGCTGCAATGGGCACCGGCGGCGGTGAAGCGGCTGATCGAGGAACTGGACAGCGAGTCGGCCGGCGACGCCCGGCAGGCGGCCCGTGAGATCCTGAAACTCGCCCTCGACACGCAGCGGGAACTGGCCGGTCCGCCCGCCGCCGCCGACCGCCCCCCGCCGGACGCCGCCGACACCCCGCCCGGCGAGGACCCGCTGTCGCAGGCGGTGGCAAACCTGCCGGACGATCAACTGATTCGCATTCTCACGATCCTCCAGGAAGCAAAAGGAGACGCGCGATGACGCTCCAGTGGATTCCGCTCGAGGCCCTCCAGGCCCATCCCGAAAACAGCAACCGCATGCCGGAACACCTGGTGGCAAAACTCAAGGCCCATCTCGCCCGGACGGGACGGTACGAGCCGCTCGTCGTCCGGCCGCTCGGCGATGGGTACCAGATCCTCAACGGCCATCACCGGGCCCGGGTGCTGCGGGACCTCGGGCACACCCACGCCCGGTGCGACGTGTGGGAGGTCGACGACGACGAGGCCCGGCTGCTGCTCGCCACGCTGAACCGCCTGGAGGGACGGGACGACCCGTCGCAACGGGCGGCGCTGGTGGCGCGCCTCGGCCAGGGACGAAGCGCCGCGGACCTGGCGCGGCTCCTGCCGGAACCGCCGGACGCCGTCGAGCGGCTTCGGAAACTCGCCGCGCCCCCACCCCCGCCGGCTGCTCCCGACGCCGCGGCCCCCCTGCCCCGGCCGATGACGTTCTTCCTGGACGAGGACCAGGTAGCAACGGTCCGCGAGGCGCTGCGGGAAACAGGAGATGCACAGCGCAGCGGGGCCCTGACCTGCCTGGCCCAGTGGTACCTCGAGGCACAAGGCCGACGGTGAGGCGATGATTCCCGCGCGGTGGGGCTCCCGCCCCACCGCGCAAGGCAGGAACGACCGCGGCGAGATTCCTCGACTCGTCCCGGCGCGCCGGGACTCGCTCGGAATGACCATCGCAAGGAGGCAGTCATGTCGCAACCTCTCTCTCGCACGCACGCGGCGACGAAGGCCGTCGGGGGCACCCGGTCGGGCCTGGTGGAGGCCCTGGCGCGGGCGCGGCCGGTGTCGGCGGACGCCCTCTGGCACTTCGTCCTGACGGTCTACGGCCTGGCGGTGCCGCGGCGGGCGGTGTGTCCGGAGCACCAGGCCCCGTTCGATTACCTCGTGCAGGCCGTCCTCCACCCGGGACGCGACCTCGTGGTCTGGGCCTGCCGCGGCGGGGCGAAAACGGAACTCGGGGCGGTGGCCGCCCACCTGGACTCGATCCTGCGCCCGGGGTGCCAGACGCGGATCCTCGGCGGCAGCCTCGACCAATCCGAGAAGATGTACGAGTACCTTCTGCGGAAGTGGGAAGGCCCGTTCGCCCGGCTGCTCTCGCGTCCGCCGACGGCCCGGCGGACCGAACTTGTGAGCGGCTCGGCCGTGGAGGTGCTGACCCAGTCGCCGCGGTCGGTCCGCGGGCAGCGGGTCCATCGGCTGAAGTGCGACGAAGTGGACGAGTTCTCGCGGGAGGTGTGGCAGGCGGCCCAGTTCGTGACGCAGTCCGGGTGGGGGCGGGACGACCGGTGGATTCCCGCCCAGATGGACGTCTTCTCGACGATGCACCGTCCCTTCGGGCCGATGGCGAACCTGGTGGACCGGCTGGGTGATTGCGGATTGCGGAATGCGGATTTCGGATTGGCGCGCTCGGGCCCTGCCCAAGAGAACAACGCTCGTGCCGACGATCAACGCCATCCGAAATCCAAAATCCCAAGTCCCAAATCGTCGCCCATGTTGCTGAAGTGGTGCCTGTGGGACGTCATCGAGCGGTGCCCGCCCGAGCGGTCGTGCAGCCGGTGCCCGCTGTGGTCGGACTGCGGCGGGAAGGCCCGCCGGGCGGAGGGGTACTTCCCGATCGACGACGCCATCGCCCAGCAGGCCCGGGCCAGCCGGCCGGCGTGGGAGGCCGAGATGCTCTGCCTCCGCCCGCGGACCGAACGGCTGGTCTTCTCGGAGTTCGACCCCGACCGGCACGTGGCCCCGGTCGTCTACGCCGCCGCCCTGCCTCTATACCGCACGCTGGACTTCGGGTACGCCAACCCGTTCGTGTGCTTGTGGGTGCAGGTCGAGGGGGAATTCGGATTTCGGAATTCGCATTTCGGATTGGTGCCGGAGGCGCAAGGGACGGGCCGCGAACGTGAGTTCGCAGGTACTCCCGAGGGGTGGCGCGAGCCCGGCGCGCGGCACGCACCGGCGGGCACGCCGCCCGTGGCACCCGGGGCATCGTCCGACATCGACCTCTCCGGCGTGCGGCTGCGGGTGCTGGCGGAGTACGTCGAACGGGAGCGGGCCATCGCCGACCACGCCCGGGCGATGGCCGAGCGCGATCCCGGCCCCGTCGCCCGCACCTTCGCGGACCCGGCGGGATGGCAGCGGTCGGACGTCACGGGCACCGGGCCGTGCCAGGAACTGGCCCGGCGGGGCATCCGCTGCCGAACGCCGCGGGCCGGCATCCTGGAAGGCATCGAACTCCTGCGCCGCCTGCTCAAGGTCCGGCCGGACGGGACGACCGGCCTCGTGGTCGACCCGTCGTGCCGGTGGCTGCGGCGGGCCCTGGCCTCCTACCGGTGGGAAGAGACGGCCGACGGCCGGCGGACCGAGCGGCCGGCCAAAGACGGGGCCGACCATCCGATGGACGCCCTGCGGTACCTGGTGACGGGGCTGTTCCTTCATCGCGACCGCGTGCGCGTGCGCCGGTGGTGAAACGATTTCGGATTGCGGAATTCGGATTGGCGCACGCAACGTCTACCGGTGCCTCCGGCACCAATCCGAATTCCGAATTCCGAAATCACCCTTCGTCCCACGGCTCTTCGAGCGGCACGGGACAATGGTCCCGCCGTCCGCAGGAAGCGCACAGGGCGCCGGACCAGATGGCCTCGAAGAGGTCGGCCACCTCGTCCACGAGGGCGGGGTCGGCGGTGACGAGGCCGACCTCGAAGTTGCGGCGCTCGGCGCTCTTGGCGCCGAGGCCCGCCCCCGTCAGGTTCGCGCTGCCGAGGTAGAGGCGCTGGCCGTCGACGATAGCCGCCTTGAAGTGCGTCCGGGGGCAGCGGCGCATCTCGAAGGCGTGCGGCTCGACGGTCTTCATCTCCTCCAGGAACGGCCCGGACGGCACCCCCGCGTGCAGAACCCGCACCGCCACGCCGCGGCGTCCGAGACGGGCGAGCAGACGGACCACGCTCTCGGCGGAGCCGTCGCGCCGAACGATGCGGGTGGCCTTGAGGGTGGCGGTGGCGATAAGGAGCGAGTCGCGCGCCGACGGGAGCAACTCGCCGACGACGCGGTCATAGATGTCGCGACCGGTCAGGGTTTCGAGGTCGAGCATGACAAGGCCATGCTACAAACAGGAGCCACAAGCGACAAGCCTCAAGCCACAGGCGAGAAGCCGCTAGAACGCCAGCAGAAGAACGTTCACGAGGATCGAGAGGGCCAGAAAGATAAGGCAGATGATCACAAGATGGTTGACGGCGAAGGGGCGGTCTTCGGGGAGGACCGGTCGGCCGTCGGCCGTCCGGCCGGCGCGCTGGCCCTCGGCCAGATTCGCCATCAGGTCGAGTTGGGTGCCGACGCGTTCCCGTGCGATGCGAGGCGGCTCGCCGGCCGCGATCGACTTCAGGTCCAACAGCAGGTTGTCGGTGCTGCGGTACCGGTCCTCGGGCCGCTTGCTCATCATCAGTTCCACGACCTCGCTGACGCCGGAGGAGAGGTCCGGGTTCACGTGGTCGGGCGGCACGAGTTGGGCCTTGACGTGCTTCTGCATGATCTGCTGGGGCGTCTTGGCGGTGAACGGGGGGCGGCCGGCCAGCATCTCGTAGAACGTGGCGCCGAGGGAGTAGATGTCGGCCCGGAAATCGATGTCCGGGTTGCCCACGACCTGTTCCGGGGCGATGTAGTACGGCGTGCCGAACGCCTTGCCGATTTCCTCGAACGTGCCCTCGCCGATCTGTCGGGCGAGGCCCATGTCGGCCAGTTTGGCCGTGCCGTCCGGCGTGATCATGATGTTCTTGGGCTTGACGTCGCGATGGATGAACCCGCGGGAGTGGGCGTGGGCGAGGGCCTCGGTCACCTGGAGGATGATGCGGATGGCCTCGGCCTCCTCCAGCGGGCCGCCGGCGTCCTGCATCAGGTCCGCCACCGTGCGGGGCGGGTCGATCATCTCCATGAGGAAGTAGACGTAGCCCTCGGCCTCGCCGGCGTCGTACGCCTGGACGATGTTGTTGTGCGAGAGGCGGGCGGCGGCGCGGGCCTCGTCGAGAAACCGCTCGCGGGCGGCGGCGTCGCGGGCCGTGTCCGGCGACATGATCTTGACCGCCACGATCCGGTCCATCGACAGTTGCCGGCCCTTATAGACGACCGCCTGGCTGCCCCGGCCGATCTTCTTGATGAGGTCCACGCCCGGAATGTGGATGCTGGGGCTGAGGGTTTCCTTCTTCAAGGCGTTCAGGACGCGGCGAGCCTGGTTCCGGGTGATGCAGCCGGCCTGGATGAGGGCGTCGGCGATGGTCAGATCCTCGCCGCGCATCGCCGCCTGGTTGAGGAGCCGGCGGGCCTCCTTCACTTCCCGGCGGGTGGCCAGTTCGTGTTCCAGGAGGTACCGTTCGAATCGGGCTTCGTCGATTGCGGGCATGGGAGGCCGGGCTGTCTCGGGGGTCCGGAATTTGCCGCCGAACTATGACCGCCCGCGGCGGCGGAGTCAAGCAGAAAGAGCCGCGGAGTAGCGGGCCGCGCCCCTTTTCACTTGACTTCCCCCCACCGCGCTAGGAGTCTTGTCCGATGCGGATGCCGCGCGGACGCAGGCACCCGCCCTACGGGCTGCGCTCGCTCGGAATGACATCGTGAAAAGCCCCTTACGGGCTTCACTCGGAACGACAACCGGGAGCCGTTGCCGTTCCCACTTTGAACCTTGAACTTTGAACCGCCGTTGGGAGACCGCCATGGGAAAAGTCGACATCGGGCTGTGCCTGGAATTCGTCCGGCACGACGACAAATCGTTCGAGTGGGGCGTGGCGAAGGCCGCCGAACTCGGCTACACGTACGTCGAGCCGATCGTCCACTGGGGCCGCGAACTCTTCAGCGAGGCCGGCTACTTCCACAGCGTGTCGATGCTGGACGATCCGCTCCGCATCACGCGCATCTGCGAGGCGCACGGCGTGAAGCCGTCGGGCCTCTCGGCCCACTGCCCGCTCGGGAAGCCGGAGATCAGCGTCGAGTACCTGAAGCAGGCCGTCCGCTTCGCCGCCGAGTGCGGGGCCCCATGCGTCAATACCGACGAGGGGCCCAAGTGCGACTGGACCACCGAGGACGAGGACTTCATGCTCTTCCGGTACACGCTGACGCAGGTGTGCGCCGTGGCCGAGCCGCGCGGCATCCTCATCGGCATCGAGCCGCACCAGCAGTATTCGCGGACGCCGGACGGTCTCGACCGCATCCAGGGCTCCGTCGACAGCCCCGTCCTGGGCATCAACTTCGATATGGGCAACAGTTATCTCGGCGGGGAGGACCCGATTCAGTGGCTGGAGCGCGTCCGCGACCGCCTCGTCCACATCCACGCGAAGGACATCTCCGTCGAGCAGTCCGACGCCGAGCGCGGCAAGGTGACGGGCACGCCCGTCGGCTGCGCCTGCGGCGAAGGCGTCATCGACTGGAAGGCCGTCGTCGAGGTCTGCCGGGAGGCCCCGCGGGACCTGGTCCTCAGCGTTGAGTGCGGCACGGTGGAGCAGGCCGCCAAGAGCATCGAACATCTGAAGCCGCTGGTGGAGTAGCGTCAAGCCGCAGGCTGCAAGCGGCAAGCCAACAAAGGCTGTCATCCTGAGGAGCCCGCGGGGCGACGAAGGATCTCGCCGTGGTCGTTGCCTTGTTGGCACTCGCACGGCGAGAGGCTTCGCTCCGCTCAGCATGACACCGGTTACGCGATACTGCGGATGTGCGGCGGGTGCGGAGACCCGCCGCGCATCCTGCATCCCGCTTGAAGGAGCGACCCGATGCCCCGTTTTCGTCTTGCCCTGTTCCTCGCCCTTCTCACCGTCCTGACGGCCGCCGCGACCGCCAAGGTGCCCGAGTCGGCGTTCGAGAAGAACCCGTACCCGGCCGAGAAGGGGCCCGTCCAGGTGTTCATCCTCTCGGGCCAGTCGAACATGGAGGGACAGGCGGCCCTGCGGACCCTCGAGTACCTCGTCTATAACGAGGCCACCGCCCGCGAGTACGAGCACCTCAAGGACCGCTGGGGCGACTGGGTGCCACGCAACGACGTGTGGGTCTGGACGACCAACGGCGAGCGGCACGGGAGCCTCGTGCCGGGCTTCGGCCAGAGCGAGCAGAAGATGGGCCCGGAACTGGGCTTCGGCTGGACCGTCGGGCCGGCCGTCGACCGCCAGGTCCTCCTCATCAAGACGTGCTGGGGGGGCAAGAGCGTCCGGCGCGACTTCCTTTCCCCCTCCTCCGAGATGCCGTCCGATGAGATCCTCCAGCAGGAACTCGAGCGCGCCCGCAAGAAGAAGCCCGACACCACGATGGAGGACATCAAGGCCCGCTACGGCCTCTATTACCGCAAGATGATCGAGCACGTCCGCGACGTCCTCGGACGCCTGCCCGACCTTTTCCCGAAATACGACAAGGAGAAGGGCTACGAACTCGCCGGCTTCGTCTTCTTCCAGGGCTGGAACGACATGTGCGACGGCGAGCAGCGGGACGAGAAGTACGCGACGTTCGTCCCGCGCCTGGCCGCGATGGTCCGCGACGTCCGAAAGGACCTCCAGGCCCCGAACCTGCCGGCCGTCATCGGCGAACTGGGCGCGGGCGGGCCGGACGCCCATCCGGAGTTCCGCGCCGCCCAGAAGAAGGCCGCCGAGAGGCTCGACCGGGCCGTCTTCGTCCCGACCGCCCAGTTCTGGGAACCGGAGGTCGAGAAGATGGTCAACGACGGCGTCTGGAAAGGCCCCGACTGGCCGCGGTTCTACAACATCGGCTCGGAACGCGGGTACCATTACCTCGGCAGCGGCCGCATCTATTACAAAATGGGCCAAGCCTTCGGCGAGGCCATGCTGAAGTTGCTGGAGAAGAAGTAGGTGCCGTTCGAGCCCGGTTCCTGCATGGTAAGTCTCCTGACCCGCCGCGCTCACAGCTGTCACGAGCCCGTTGAGCCGGCGACCGCAGGTCGCCGCAAAGGCGCCAGCCGTTTGCGGGCGTTGAGACGAGCGGCGACGTACCCTCGTCGGCTCAACAGCGCAAGCGTCGGTGCAAGCACGCTCCCTATCAGAGGAGAGAAGCCATGGCACGTGCCATCGTCGTCAGCCTTCTGCTCGCCATCGTCTCAACCTGCCTCGCCGCCGAGGCGGACGCTCCCTACCTGAAAGCCGCGCCCCGGGACATGCAGTGGTGGCGCGAGGCCCGGTTCGGCCTGTTCGTCCATTGGGGACCGGTCAGCCTGAAGGGCACCGAGATCGGCTGGTCGCGCGGCGGCGAGCGACGCGGACGCAAAGGCAAGGGGCCCATCCCCGTCGAGGTCTACGACAACCTCTACAAGCAGTTCAACCCCGTGAAGTTCGACGCCGACGAGTGGGTCCGCACCGCCAAGGCCGCCGGCATGAAATACGTCGTCTTCACGACCAAGCACCACGACGGCTTCTCGATGTTCGACTCCGACCTGACGGAGTACAAAATCACGAACTCGCCGTACGGCAAGGACATCGTCGGCCAACTGGCCGAGGCCTGCCACAAGGGCGGCCTGCGCCTCGGCTTCTACTACTCCCCGCCGGACTGGCACCACCCCGACTACCGCACGGACCGCCACAAGAAGTACATCGATTACCTGCACGGGCAGATTCGCGAACTTTGCACGAACTACGGCAAGGTGTCGATCCTCTGGTTCGACGGGCTGGGCGGCAAGGCGGACGACTGGAACAGCCCGCCCCTGTTCAAGACGATCCGCGACCTCCAGCCGGCCATCCTCATCAACAACCGGGCGGGCCTGCCCGGCGATTTCGACACGCCCGAACAGCGCGTCGGCCGATTCCAGATCGACCGCCCGTGGGAATCGTGCATCACCATCTGCCGCCAGTGGGCCTGGAAACCCGACGACCACATGAAATCCCTCGCCGAGTGCGTCCAGACCCTCGTCCGCTGCGCCGGCGGCGACGGGAACCTCCTGCTGAACGTCGGCCCGATGCCCGACGGCCGCATCGAACCCCGCCAGGTCCGGCGCCTGGAGGAAATCGGCGACTGGCTCGACTCCCACGGCGAGAGCATCTACGGCACCCGCGGCGGCCCATTCAAGCCCGGACCGTACGGCGCCAGCACCCGCAAGGGCAACCGTATCTACCTCCACGTTTTCGCCTGGCGCGACGGGGCCGTCCTCCTGCCGCCCATCGGCCCGAAGGTCACGGGCGCGCGCGTCCTGGGCGGCGGAAAGGCCGAGGTCGAGCAGACGGACGCGGGCCTGACGGTCCGCGTGCCGGAGGCCGGCCGCGACCCCATCGACACGGTCATTGTGCTGGACCTCGATGCCCCGGCCGCCGACATCGAGCCGGTGGCGTGGGCCTCCGGTTCCGTGGCGACGGGCAGGAAAGCGACCGCCTCCAACGTCTACCGCAAGGACGTCGCCCACTATGGGGCCGCCAAGGCCCTCGACGACGATCCCCGCACACGGTGGGCGACCGACAACGGCGTCCACGAGGCCCACCTGGAAGTGGACCTCGGCAAGCCGGCCCGTATCGGCCGCGTGACCATCGATGAGTGCGTGGCGTACGGCCAGCGGGTGAAGAAGTTCCGCGTGGAGGCCGAGGCAAACGGCACGTGGCAGACGGTGTTCGAGGGCGCCACGATCGGACGGAAGTTCACGAAATCGTTCGAACCCGTCACGGCCCGCCGGGTCCGCCTGTCGATCCTCGAGGCCACCGACGGACCGACCATCTGGGAGTTCCAACTCTTCCCGAACACGTGACGTCATTGAACCGCAAAACGGCCTGAACCGCAAAGGACGCAAAAAGCGCAAAGGAAGGCGCAAGAGAAGCAACGGCAGCAGGTCAAGCCGAGAAACAACGCAGCAATATCGTACCGCTCTGTTTTGTTGTTACTTAACTTACTCTATTCTTTTGGCTCTTTGCGTCCTTTGCGGTTCCCGGGCCGTTCACGGTTGCTCGATAAGGCGGACGGCCTGGAGGTTCATGAGCCCCGCGCCGTGGATGCCGCCGAGCGGCTCGACCGTCAGCCATCGGCTGCCCGCCTCCCCGACCTCGACCGTGCCGAGGCGTTTCGTCTCGAAGCGGCCCCAGTCGCCGGTGACCTCCACGCCGACCTCCAGGGCGGCCTCACCCACCTTCACGCGGAACCGGTTACCCCGGCAGGATCGATCGGCCGCGTAGGTGACCTCCACGGCATAGGTGCCGGGGCGCGGGATGTCCACGTCCCAACTGACCCACGTGTTGGGATCGCCCCAGAACCCGATGTTGTCGCGGTCGGGGCCGGACTCGTACCGCGCCCCGTCGCCGTGGATCGTCACGTCGCGGGAGGCCCGGACCTCGATGTCAGCCGGTTCGGCGGGCTCGGGCTCCGGCTCCGGCTCGGGTTCCGGTTCCGGCGCCGGTTCGGGCTCCGGTTCGGGCTTAGGCTCGGGCGCTGGCGGCACCTCGGACGTGGCCGGCGACGTTCCGGCGCCGGACGGTTCCGTCTCCGGAGGCGGGAGTTCCAGCCCGTTGGCCAGCGCCTCATCCCCGAGCCGCACCAGCGCCTTCTCCGCCTCCTTGGCCGCCGCCGTCTCCGGATAGAACGTAATGACGTTCCGGTACGCCCGGACGATGTCGTCGCGCCAGGCGCCCGGTTTCTCCTCGAGCCGGTGGGCGCCGGCGAGGGCGGCCTGGGCGCTGCGTTCCTGCGGGCTGAGAAGCTCGGGCACCGCCCCGGGCGGGACATCGTTCACCACATCGACAGCGGGCGGCCGCTCCGCCGACGGCGCCGGCGAAGCCGTGTCGAATACGCCCACGACGTACAGGACGCCGAAGGTCACGGCCCCGACGCCGACGACCACCAAGAACGCCAGCAGTCCCGCCGTGGTGGCGGACGTCGGCTTGCCCTTGGCGGCGGTGGCTCCGCCCGGTTCGTCGCGGCCGGCAGGGCGACGCCCAGGCCGCCGGCCGGCCGGTTCCCCGCGCCCCGCCTTGCCGCGGGACGAGACGGGCACGCGCGTGCCCTGGCGGCGTTCCTGGCGGGCCACGTCGGCCATCTGGTCCACCAGGGCCCGCGGCGCCTCGGCGGGCTCAACCGAGAGGTCCAGCCGGTCCAGGGCCTCGATGAACGCCTCGGCCGAGGCGTACCGGTCCTCCGGCTCGCGGGCCATCGCCTTGGCCAGGAGCCAGCAGAGGGTCTGCGGCAGGTCGGGGACGAAGTCCCGCGGATCGGGCGCCGTTTCGAGGACGTGCATCCGCATGACGGCCTGGGGCGTGTCGGCGACGAACGGCGGCCGGCCGGCCACCATCTCGTACAGCGTCACACCCAGGGAATACAGGTCCGTCCGATGGTCGGGCGGCGGGTCGCCGGTCACCTGCTCGGGCGAGATGTAGTACGGCGTGCCGAACGCCTTCCCCTCCACGCCGTCGGACTCCGCCACGTGGCGTGCCAGGCCCATGTCCGCCAGTTTGACCCGTCCCTCGCGGGTAAGCATGATGTTCCGCGGGTTCACGTCGCGATGGATCAGGCCGCGGTCGTGGGCGGCCCGGAGGGCGTCCGCCACCTGCCGGACAATGGCCACGGCCTCGGCCGGATTGAGCCGCTTCCGTTGTTTCAACAGGTCGGCCAGCGTCCCGCCGTCCACGTACTCCATGACGATGGCGACGGTATTGGCAAGGGGACGGATCTCGTGGATCGTGACGATGTTCGGATGCGCGAGGACGGCGGCGGCCCGGGCCTCGCGGAGGAACCGCTCGCGGGCGTCCTCCTCGCCGGCCCGCTGCGGATGCAGAATCTTCACCGCCACCACGCGGTCCATGTCCACTTGCCGGCAGCGGTAGACAACCGCCTGGGACCCGCGTCCGATGCGGCCGAACACCTCCAGGCCGGAGGATTCCGGGGCGGCGAGTTCGGACGCCCCGGCGGCGGGGCCCGCCTCGTCGGCCTCGGCCCGGCCCGCCTCGTCCGAACCGCTTTCTGCCGCGGACGGTGTCTGCCCCTCCTCCAGCGCGGCGGCCGCGGAGAGGGCCTCGGCGTTGTCGACGCCGGCCGCGGCCAGGATCTCCGGGAGGACGGCCTCGCGGCCCGCTTCATCGGCCTCGGCGAGCCGGCGACGCACCTCGACCGCCTGCGCATCCGTCACCAGACCCCGGGCGCAGAGGTCCGACAGCCATTGGTCTCGGGCGTCGCTGGTCATGGGTACGTTTGCGCCGACGTGCGGAGTTCGCAGCCGTTGTCCGGCCATTCTTATGTACGGACGGGCGGGACGTGTCAATCAGGAAATACACCGAAGGGCGTTGTGGCCCCCGAAACGCTCCGCCAAAGGGTCCGTCAGGAAGCCGTGGCGGCGGGGCCGCGGCCGGCGGCGCCGGCGCAAGCGGCCGGAATTGCGCAACACTAGAAGCAACAATGATATCGCAGAGCATGCGATTTGGACGTTTTCCCGGCCTCAATTTGACATCGCGGGAAGTCGGTGTAGACTGATATGTTTCGGACGAGGGATTTCGCCGTCCTGCCGCGCCGTGAAGGCGCTCCTCGGCCGGGCCGCCGTGGCCCGTGCCGACCTCGCCCGGAACACGCTGGACGAGACAGTCCTTCCGCTGCCGGAAGGGGGGATCCCCCGACACGTTGACCAGGAGCCTGTGCGGACGGATGCGCGTCCGCGCGCCCCGCACTGTGGACCGGTGAGGGCCTCCCGTCCGTCGGGACCGGTCTGGGTGGCCAGGTCGGCTCGAAGCCGTGGCGGCAACCGTTCTGCCGCGTTCGGCGAAGGACAGGACAACGAAGAGGGGAAAAGGAGTCACAATCATGCGATACGCCGGACTCTTGGCCGGGGTCGGCCTGGTGCTGGTTTTTTCGGCCGGCGCGGCTCAGGCTGTGCTCGTCGATCCGAACTACCCTGACGGGATGTACAAGCCACCCGAGGAGACAGGGCCCCAGACCCTGACCCACGACGGCGTCAATCCCGACACCAAGATTCACCATTTCTACAGTTGGCCGGATTATCTGACCGGCATGAAGGCCGGCACGCCCTGGCGCCTGGAGGTGACGGGCATCGACATGACAGGGGTCGTCGGCCCGAGCGGGCGATCGATCTACTTTCAGCTGGTCGACATCAGCCCCGACGGGGCCGGGTGGTGGTACTGGCATTCCCTGAATATCAACACGCGCCTGGACCTTCCGCTCAACCCCACGACCATGGGCGACGTGTGCCAGATGCAGGAGACGTTCGACCGTACGGGCCTCTGGGACAACATCTCCAGTCAGTGGTTCCAGACGGGGCAGATCACGTACGACGATTTCGGTCTGCGGTTCGACTTCTACAAGGCCAAGGCCGACGACCCCTGGACGGTCACACCCGCGTACCGAATGGCCGGCGGCGACTGGACGGTTTTCTCCGAAGGCACGGCCATCACGACCAACAGTTGGGACTTCGGCACTGCCCCCGACGGCTGGCCGTGGACCGATTACGGTGGCGTGGTATTTGATGTCCATTTCTCTCATGGGGCCTACGGCGAGTTGTCGTTCGACAACGCCCGCATCTACGGCGTCCCCGAACCCGTAACCATGGCCGGCCTGATGCTCGGCGTCGGCGCCCTCGGCGGGTACCTCCGCCGGCGGCGCGCGTAGGACTCGAAGAGCGCATCCGGAAAACGGAGAAGGAACCGTCACGGGCCGGCGCCTGCCGGCCGGCCCGGGGGGCGGTCCGACGGCTGCGTCGGCTGCGGGCCATACGACCAGACGCCCAAGGAGACCACAAACAAGGAGGCAAGAATCATGAAATACGCAGTCACACTCGCAGCAATGGGCTTGGTGCTAGCGCTGCCCGGCGCGGTTCAAGCGGGCAACGTGTTCAATGGGACCGTCGATTATGCGACCGAAGCGTACGGCAACTATGCCGTGCTGACGGGCGGCCTTTTTACGAACGGGCAGACGACCACCTCACCCGGCCGGCGTGGGGTCATGATGTACATCCATGACGAGGATCCCCACCCGTTCGGCAGTTATCCGGGAGCGTATCAGCAATGGAAGCGCGACGGCTGGTTCGATGCGACAGCCGGCGTGGCCGTGACGCTGCGCTCCACCGGCAGCATCGTTTACGACAACAACGGCATCGATACCGGCACGTATCCGACGCACTTCTACGGGAATGCGAGCGACCCCTCGCAAGTCACGCCGGGCCTCTACTGCGGGTACTCGATGTCCGACAACCTGGACTGGACCTACGCCGGCTATTTTCGGCTGGAGCAAGAGACGACGTTCGACCAGATCAGCGGGTACTTCGCCCAAACGTATTACGCACCCATCGACCTGACGCATCCGTTTGAGTTCAACATAAACATCTATTCGGCAGTCGACGGCACGGGCGACAACGCCGGGTACATGATGCCGTATAACACCGGCGCCTTCCGCGGCGACGTGTTCAGCGATGACCTGATGCCGGGGACGTTCAGCGTTGCTGACAGCGGGCAAGTCCGGCACTACGACGGCTTTGACAACAACGACGACATCATCTACCGGCTGACGTATACCCTGGACACCCCCGTCACCCTGCCGGAGGGCGAGTACTTCTTCAGCCACGATGCGCAGGTCGTCCCCGAGCCCGTGACGATGGCCGGCCTCGTGCTGGGCATCGGCTCGCTCGTGGGCTACCTCCGTCGCCGGCGGGGAGCCTGACCGACAGACAACCGGCCAGCGGCGACGCCGACCCGGCAAAGGGACGGCCCGGCGGTCGGGCCGTCCGCGGCGTCCATTTCGAATCGAGGGGTAAGGAGACCTTCGAAAAGGGGAAGAAATCATGCGATATCTGACAGCACTGGCAGTACTCGGCCTGGTGCTGGCCGTCACGGTGACGGCCGAAGCTACGAGCATCAGGGACCACCCCGACTATGTGCCATCAAGCAACCTTGTCCTCGGCACATACTACGATGGCAGCCAGACCCCGCACAACGGAGCCGTTGGATGGGTTATCGCCGATCCCTTCCAACTCAACCTGGAGTATCAATCAGGCATAGATAACAGCAATATCGACGCTTTCAATGCGTATAACCCGGACGGCTGGCCCCTGAACTTTGCGGATAACTCCTACTACTTCCTCCAGATTGACGAGAATGGGAATCTTCCAATCGGCATCTGGGATTTCTACTCTAGCCCGATGCAACAATCCTATGCGCCGGACAGCGGCGAAGACTGGGTTCAGTGGACGCTTTCGTATTGGTCCCATTCCGGAGGGTACTTCCAGACAATTCTTGCGGGCGACATCCTGGAAGAAATCCCGGACGACCCGTACTTACGGATCCAGCCTACGGCGGGCTTCCGCTCGTTTCTCGGGGATGGCCTGGCCAACGACGTCGAGATATTCAACGGTGGCACCGTGAGATGCGAGGTGCTCGGATACGCCTACACGGGCAGTCTCGGGCAAGGTACGACGCTTCAGCCCAAACTGGTCCCCGAACCTATGACGATGGCCGGCCTCCTCCTCGGCGTCGGGGCCCTCGGCGGGTACCTCCGCCGGCGGCGGGTGTAGCGTCGCAAGAAGGAAGGGGTTTGCCGCTGCCTCTCCCCGGGCGGGAGAGGGCAGGGCGAGGGGGAGAGGAAGCCACAGGCTACAAGCCGCAAGCGACAAGCCACGACAAGACAGGTGCGGCACAGCGGCTGAGGCCGTGTCTCGCTGGCAGCCTGCGGCTTGGGGCTTGCGGCCTTGTCACCCTCACCCCGGCCCTCTCCCATCGAGGGAGAGGGACAATGGCCCGTGTGCGACGGGTAGAGACACCACCCGGCCGGACACCCCTTCCGGCCGGGATGGCAAGACGGTCTGGACCGGCCGGGCCGGCGCACGTGCGCCGGCCCGCGGTTTTTCAACAGCAGGCAATCGGCAACAGATAGCAGGCAATAGGCGAACAGCCACAACGGCCACGGCGAGATCCCTCGACTCGTCCCGGTGAGCCGGGACTCGCTCGGGATGACATCGCACGGCGGCCACCGCGGGGCCTCACCCAAATCCATCTCCGAAATTGACCCCGGGCCCCTTGACCCGGTATAATCCCCAGTCTTGAATCGGGCGGCCCGGGCCGTGGGAGGGGCGTCCACCGGAAGCAACGACGTGCCTCTGTGAGGGGAGGATCCGGCGTGTATCTTGGCATCGACATCGGTTCGGTCAGCCTGAACTGGGCCCTGCTGGACGACGGCCTGAACGTGGTCCGCGACCGGTACGTGCGGACGCACGGCAAGCCGCTCGAGACGGCGCTGGAGGCCCTGGAGGCGCTGCTGGAGGAGGTCCCCGCCTCCGAGATCGAGGGCGTGGCCCTGACCGGCGCCGGCACGACCGCCCTCGGCGAGTTGTACGGCCTGAAGCCGATCAACGAGGTGGTCGCCCAGGCGAAGGCCACCGCGTACCTGCACCCCCAGGTGCGGACGATCATCGAGATCGGCGGCGAGGACTCGAAACTCATCCTCCTGGAGGAGGACCCGAAAACCGGCCGCCTCCGCATCCGCGATTTCGCCATGAACACCCTCTGCGCTGCGGGGACCGGCTCGTTCCTGGACCAGCAGGCCACGCGTCTCGGCGTCTCCATTGAGAAGGAGTGGGGCGAGATGGCCCTGCGGTCCGTGCACGTCCCGCGCATCGCCGGCCGGTGCTCCGTCTTCGCCAAGAGCGACATGATCCACCTCCAGCAGGAGGGGACGCCCGACTACGACATCGTGGCCGGCCTCTGCTTTGCCATGGCCCGCAACTTCAAGGCGGTCATCGGCAAGGGCAAGGAGTTCCACGAGCGGGTGGCGTTCCAGGGCGGGGTGGCGGCGAACGCCGGCATGATCCGCGCGTTCACCGAAACGCTCGGCTTGGAGAAAGGCCAGCTGCTCGTCCCCGAGCGATACGCCTCCATGGGCGCCATCGGGGCCGTCCTGGCCTCCAAGGAGGCCGGCAGCCTCGGCCGCATCCCTTCCACCGAGCCGCTCCGCGAGCATATCGAGCACCGCCAGTGGGGCGGAGGCGACCTCCATCCCCAACTCACCGACGACGGGTACTCGATCACGATCGAGCCGGATCCATTCCCCGAGGGCGACGACCCCATCGACATCTTCGTCGGCGTGGACGTGGGCAGCATCTCGACGAACGTGGTGGCCTTGGACAACGATGGACGGGTCCTGGCGCGGGAGTACCTGATGACGGCCGGCCGGCCGCTGGCGGCCGTCACCGACGGCCTGTACAAGGTCGGCAAGGCGCTGGAGGAGCGCGGCGGCTTGGGCCGGGTGCGGGTGCGCGGCTGCGCAACGACCGGCTCCGGGCGGTACCTGACGGGCGACTTCATCGGCGCCGACATCGTCAAGAACGAGATCACCGCCCACGCCACCGGCGCCGCCCACATCGACCCGGAGGTCGACACGATCTTCGAGATCGGCGGCCAGGACTCCAAGTACATCAGCCTCGACAACCGCGCCGTCGTCGACTTCACGATGAACAAGGTGTGCGCGGCCGGGACGGGCTCGTTCATCGAGGAGCAGAGCGAGCGGCTCGGCGTGGACCTGAAGGGCGGCGAGTACAATCGGCTGGCCCTTGCGGCCGACGAGCCCCCCGCCATGGGCGAGCGGTGCACCGTCTTCATGGAGACCGACGTCAACCGCAACCAGCAGCGCGGCGTGGCGGTCGATGACATCTGCGCGGGCCTCTGCTACTCCATCGTCCAGAACTACCTGAACCGCGTCGTCGAGGACCGCCGCATCGGCGACCACATCTTCTTCCAGGGCGGGACGGCGTACAACCGCGGCGTCAAGGCGGCGTTCGAGCAGGTGACCGGCAAGCCGGTGACCGTTCCTCCGCACCACGACGTGGTGGGCGCCATCGGGATGGCGCTCATCGCCGGCCAGTGGTATCACGGCGGCGCCGAGGCGGGAGGCGACGGGGACGGCGACGGCGTCACGCGCGAGACGCGTTTCCGCGGCTTCGACCTCCGCGACGTCCAGTACGAGTTCGACACCTTCGAGTGCACCGACTGCGCCAACCGGTGCGAGATCCACGTCGTCAAGATCACCGGCGAGCCCGGGCCCGAAGGCGCCGCCGCCGACCGCACCCTCTATTACGGGAGCCGGTGCGGCAAGTACGACGAGGCCCAGCGCGACAGCCTCGGCAAGCACCTGCCCCGCCTCTTCCGCGAGCGCCAACGCATGATGGAAGAGGCGTATCCGAAGAAGAAGCCCGATCGCCCGAACGGCAAGACCATCGGCCTGCCGCGCATGACCCACTTCTGGGAACTCATGCCCATGTGGGAGGCCCTGTTCACCGAACTCGGCTTCGAGGTCGTCATTTCATCCCGGACGGTCCGATCCGTCGTGAACCAGGGCGTGGAGGAAGTGGCCGCCGAAACCTGCTTCCCCATCAAGGTGGGGCACGGTCACATCCGCGACCTCGTCGAGAAGGGCGTGGACTACATCTTCCTGCCGACCATCGTCGACATGCCCAAACCCAACGACGAACTGGTCAACTCGTACGTGTGTCCCTACGTCCAGGCGGTGCCGTACATGGTCCGGGCCGCCATGCCGGACGTCGACTGGGACGCCATGATGGTAAACCCCGTGATCCACTTCTCGTGGGGCGAGAAGCGTGTCCGCAAGGAACTGGAGAGAATGGCCGCTCGTCTTGGCGTGCCGCGCAGCCGGGCCCGGCGAGCGGTGGCCGAGGCGATGGCGGCCCAGCAGCGGTTCCATACGGCAATGCAACAGCGGGGACGAGAGGTCCTGGCCGGCCTCGTCGACGACGAGATCGCCCTGGTTGTCATCTCCCGCCCGTACAACGGGAGCGACCCCGGCCTGAACATGAACATCCCCGAGAAACTCCGCGACCTCGGGCACCTCGCCATCCCCATGGACATGCTGCCCCTGGCCGACGAGGACATTGCGGCCGACCACCCGCACATGTACTGGAAGTACGGCCAGAACATCCTGGCCGGGGCCCGCATCGTCGCCCGCGACCCGCGTCTCTACCCCGTCTACATCACCAACTTCGGGTGCGGACCCGACTCGTTCATCCTGAAGTACGTGGGCGGCGAACTGGGCGGCAAGCCGTTGCTGACGCTCGAGGTAGACGAGCACTCCGCCGACGTCGGCGCCATCACGCGGTGCGAGGCCTACCTGGACAGCCTGAAGTCCGTCCGCGAGAAGGGCCTGAAGAAAGTCCGCAAACCCCGTCTCGCCCAGTGGGACTACAGCCGGCGGACCTACGGCAAGCGGACCATCTTCATCCCGTACATGGACGATCACGGCTACGCGATGGCGGCGGCCATGCGGGCCGGCGGCGTCAACGCCCGACAGATGCCCCTCTCCGACGAAGACACCCTCGCCTGGGGACGCAAGTACACCACCGGCAAGGAATGTTACCCGTGCATCATCACGACGGGCGACTTCCTACGCAAGATCCACGAGCCGGGCTTCGACCCGTCGCGCAGCGCCTTCTTCATGCCCACCGCGTTCGGGCCCTGCCGCTTCGGACAGTACAACAAGTTCCAGCGGATGGTCCTCGACGAACTGGGCCTGGAGGACGTGCCGCTCGTCCTCCTGGACCAGGACAAGGACTACCAGGGCGACGTGAAGGACCTCGGCACGGACTTCCGTAAACTGGCCTGGAGCGGCATCGTGTTCGTCGACACGCTCCAGAAGATGGTCCGCGAGACCCGTCCCTACGAGAAGAACCGCGGCGAATGCGATGAGTTGTACGAGCACTTCCTCCGCCGGTGCGAGGAGGTCGTGGAGGCTCGGGGCGACCTGCCGGCCCTGGCCCGCGAGGCCCGGGCCGCCTTCGAGGACGTCGCCGTCGACCGCAGCACGCCCAAGCCGCGGGTCGGCATCGTCGGCGAGATCTTCGTCCGCTCCAACCAGTTCACGAACAACTTCATGGTCCGCAAGATCGAGGCGATGGGCGGCGAGGCGGTCATGCCCCCCTTCGAGGAATGGGTCAACTACATCGGCTGGAGCCGCAAGGAAGACGCCCGCGCCGCCGGCGACTGGAAACGCATGCTCATCGAGAAGATCACGGACTTCGTCCAGGGCCGCGAGAAACAGCGCGTCCTCCGGAACTTCGAGGGAGCCGTCCGCCACTTCTTCAACGAGCCGCCCTCCGACGACGTCATCGACCTGGCCCGTCCGTACCTGCACCCGGACGTGCGCGGCGAGCCGATCCTTTCTCTCGGCCGGTGCATGGAGTACGTCCACAACGGGTGCGACGGCTTGGTGAACCTGCACCCGTTCAACTGCATGCCGGGCACCATCGTCAACGCGCTGCTCACGAAGATGCAGAAGGACTACGACATCCCGGTCCTGAAGGTGGCCTACGACGGGTTGGAACAGGCAACCGAGATGATCCGCATCGAGGCGTTCATGCACCAGTGCCGCGAACGCCTCCTGGCCCGCCTGGCCGGCAAGACGCACGGCGTCGGCGCCGGCGGGGCCCTGGCGGCCGCGCAATCGGGACGGTAAGAGGCGAATACATCAAAGGGACACCGCGCGGTGGTCTGCGCGCATCCGCCGTGCGTACCACTTCTACTCGAGCGGCCACAGCCGGGAGGAGTGGACCGCCGAGATCGCCCGGCCGCCGGCCCCCACCTGAATGGGAGTCATCCGATGACGCCGACGGGTCGTCTCGCGCTGCTGGCGACGACCGTCCTGGCGGCGGGGATGACCGCCGCACCGGACGAGCCGAACGTCGTCACCTTTCCACCAACCGAGGCCCGGTTCGTCCGGTTCCTCATCCACTCCAGCCGCCAGAGCCAGCCGTGCATCGATGAACTCGAGGTGTATGGCCCCCAGGGCGGGGCCAACCTGGCCCTGGCGTCCGCCGGAGCAAAAGCCACCGCTTCCTCCTGCCTGCCGGGGTACGCCATTCACCAGGTGGCGCATCTGAACGACGGCCTCTACGGGAACGAGCACAGTTGGATCGCGGCGGGCCTGACGGAGGAATGGGCCCAGATCGAGTTGCCGCGGAAGGCCCGCGTCGGCCGGATCGTCTTCTCCCGCGACCGCGAGGGGCGATACCGCGACCGGGTACCCGAGGCGTTCGAGGTCCAGGTCTCGCTCAACGGGCGGGAATGGACGACGGTGGCCCGCGTCGGGCCACCCGCCCCGCCCGACGGGGCCCTTGCCGACGAAGACCTCCTGCGGTACGCCTTCGCGTGCGAGAACCGGACGTGGCGGCGGGTCGATCCGTCCCCTCCCCTCACCCGGGTGCTGGGCCAACTGGAAGCCATGATCAGGCGGTTCGCCGACAAGGGGCTGGAGGTCTCCGAGGAGCAGCTGCATCTGGCGGCCCTGCGTCGCCGGGAGGAGGCACTCGCGGCAGCCGAGGCCACGGCCGAGGCAGGCAACGCCGCCTTCTTCGAGGCCCGTCTGGCCAAGCGTCGGCTGTTTTTCCGCGATCCCGACTTGGACGGCATCCGCCGGATCCTGTTCGTCCAGCGGCACCCGTTCGAGCCGTCGCACAACTACAGCGTGCTTCTCGACGCCCCGTTCCGGCCGGGCGGGGGCATCTGCGTGCTGAAGATTCCGCGCCGCGACGGCCGCTTCGAGCCCCGCGAGGCCGCCGTCACGCGCCTGTTCGACGCCGAGGGCGGCATCGCACGCACGGCGATGGCGTCGTTCGACGCCCGGACCATCTGGTTCGCGTACCGTTCCGCGGCGGACGGCCGGTTCCACCTCATGACCATGAACGCCAACGGGCGGCACGTGCAGCAGCGGACCGACGGGCCGTTCCACGACTTCTGGCCATGCCCCCTTCCGGACGGCGGCGTGGCATTCATCTCCACCCGATGTAAGGCTCGGTTCCTCTGTTGGCGACCGCAGGCGTTCGTCCTGTTCCGGATGGAGGCGGACGGGTCGGGCATGCGGCCACTCTCGTTCGCGAATCTCAGTGAGTGGGCCCCCTCGGTCATGGCCGACGGCCGCATCATCTGGACCCGCTCGGAGTACCTGGACAAGGGCGCCGACTTCGGGCACACGCTGTGGGCCATCCGGCCGGACGGCACGCATCCCGCCCTCGTCTTCGGCAACAACACGCGGAACTGCTACGCCAACGGACGGGAGGTCCCCGGGACGGAGGAGATCTGCGGCACCCTCATCTCGCACGGCGGGGACTTGAACGGCCCCATCGCCCTGCTCGACGTCCGCAAGGGCCGTTTCAATCCGTCGGCCATCACCAACATCACGCCGGACGTCGCGCCCCGCTACCACATGGACTGGGCCCGGACGGAGTGTTTCCGCGACCCCGTTCCGCTGTCGCGCGACTACGTGCTGGTCAGCCATGCGCCGCACGACCGTTTCGGCCTGTACGTCATCGACCGGTTCGGCAACCGCGAGGTGCTGTACCTGGACCCGTCGATGGGCAGCATGTGCCCGACGCCGCTGCGTCCCGTGGCAGCGCCGCCGGTCCTGCCCCCGTCGGCCGAGACGGGGCCCGACGCCCCGGCCCGCGGCCGGTTCACCCTCATCGACGTATACCGCGGTCTGGAGCCCGAAGTGGACCGCGGGACGGTGAAGTATCTGCGGGTGTGCCAGGAGGTGCGGTCCGACCTCCAGCGCCTGCCCTCCGGTGAGTATCGCCGGGACCACCAGCCGTTCCAGGACTTCTACGCCAGTCCGACCCACAAGGTCCGCGGACCGCCCGGCTGGCCGAGTTACGTGGCCAAGGCCTCCCTGGGTATCGTGCCCGTGGCGGAGGACGGGTCCGCCAGTTTCTACGCCCCGGCGGGCAAGGTCCTGTACTTCCAGGTGCTCGACGCCGACTTCAACGAGATCCAGCGGATGCGGAGCGTCGTCCAGTTGCAACCCGGCGAGCAGCGCAGTTGCATCGGCTGCCATGAGGACCGGTTTGCGGTCGGGCGTCCACGGCGGGCGGCGGCGCTGGAGGGCCGACCTCGCCCCCCCCAGCCGCCGCCCTGGGGCGCCGAGCCCTTCTCGTACCAGGAGGTCGTCCAACCCGTCTGGGACACCCACTGCATCCACTGCCACAACAGCAACCACCCGAAAGGCTTCGACCTGACCGGCACGCTGGACGCCAACCGCGTGCCCGCCTCCTACCGCACGCTCATCACGCAAGGCTGGGTCCACTACTTCGACTACACCTGGGGACGTGAGCACGCCAAGGCCCGGCCGCTGACGTTCGGCTCCGTCCGAAGCAAACTCTGGAAGGTGCTGGATGGAAGGCACCATAACGTGCGGCTGATCCGCGAGGAGCGACGCCGCGTGATGTGCTGGATCGATCTGAACTGCCCCCTCTGGCCAGACTACCGCTTTCGTCCGGACCGCCCCGCCGACCGCACGGGCGTCGCTGGTCGGTAGGTCGGCCGGCTCCGGCGGTGGAGCGGGCACTCGCCAGGACCTCCGGCGCCACGCCCCGCGCCCGGAAACGCCCTCACGCCAGCGACTCTTCCTCATTCGGCCGGGGAGATTCCGGAGGACCGGCGCGGGCACGGGCCAGGCGATGCCGGTCGCCGGCGCTCATGTCCACGAACTCCAGGCCCGCCAGGTACTCCGTGCAGCCGGCGTCGCACGCCTTGCACCAGACGACGCGGCAGCGGCAACGAACGTGGCCGCTCCCGTCCGGCAGCGCCAACTGCACGTGGGTGATCGTGCCGGGCTCCAGCCGCGTTCCCGCCCGGACGCGCACCCCGTCGCGCGACAGGTCCAGCATGAGGGCCGTCTGTTGCGTGGTCAGCCAGGCGTTCCCGTACGCCTGCTGACGATCGCCGATACGTAACATGGGCTTCCCTGTACAGCCCCTCTCGCCATGGTTCCCAGTCAACCCATAGACTGTTAGGCAGAAGGACGCCCGTCATTGAGGAAAGCCATCGGATGTGTGTCCCAGCGCCCAGCCGCGCATCCCAACGCACACTACTATGCAGGATCCGCAAAAATGAAATCAAGCCGAAAGAAAGATTTTTACCCATGGGCGCCGAACGGCTTCCCGCGGTCCCCCGGCCCGGCAGACCGGCCCGCCGTCCCCCTTTCCGGAGGCGGACACGCGCTTGCCAGCCGGTCCCCCACGTGGTACGCTGACCGCGATTTCCGAGCAACCCCGACAGGAGCCGTCCCATGACCGACCTGACCGATCAGACCGTCCTCATCACCGGCGCCTCGACGGGCATCGGCGCCGCCAGCGCCGTCGCCCTGGCCGAGGCCGGGTGCGACGTCGGCATCAATTACTGCCAGAACAAGACATCCGCCGAGCAGGTCAAGCGGAAAGTGGAATCGCTCGGCCGGCGGGCCGACCTCTTCCAGTGCGACGTCTGCGACGCCGCCGCCGTCACGGAGACGGTCGACGCGTTCGCCGAGCAGTTCGGCCGGCTCGACATCGTCTTCGCCAACGCAGGCGGCCTCGTGGAACGCTGCGCCATCGCCGATATGTCCGACCGCCTCTGGCAGCGGACGATGGCCCTGAACCTCGACAGCGTCTTCTACACCGTCCGCGCCGCCCTGCCGCACATGAAGCGGGCGGGGCGCGGCAACATCATCATCAACTCCTCGGTCGCCGGACGGACGGGAGGCGGAGGATACAGCGTCCACTACGCCTCCGCCAAGGGAGCCCTCTTCACCTTCGTCAAGGGCCTGGCGAATGAAGTGGCCAAGGAGGGCATCCGCGTCAACGCCGTCGGCCCCGGCGTGACCGACACGCCGTTCCACGAGAAGTACACTGAGCCCGCACGCATGCAGGAGTTCTGGCAGTCGATTCCCATCGGCAAACTCGGCGAGGTCGAGGACATCGCCCGGTGCGTCGTCTGGCTGGCCGGTGAAACCGACGGGTTCATCACCGGCGAGACGATCTTCATCGCCGGCGGCGGGATGTGAGGATCCGCCATCTGAAATCTCCAATCTCAGATCCGCAGCCCGAGACGTGAGGTTGCAGGTCGTCAATCCAAAATCGAAAGCCCAAAATCAACCGTGCCCCTCGACGGCACAAGGAAGTTCGCCATGCGGGTAACCGTCCTGTGCCTCGCCGCCCTCGCCTTGACCGCCGCCGCGCCACGAGGCGGCACCGGCGCCGAGGCCCCTTCCGAGGCCGCCGCCAGCGGCCGCCGCGCCACCGTCGGGGCCTACTACTTCGACGGCTGGGCCGGCCGACACCGGGAGGCCGCGACGGCCGACTGGGCCGCCCATGCACCCACGCATCTCACGAAACGCCTCCGCGAGGAGTTCGGCGACCGCGAACCCCTCTGGGGCTGGCGCGACGACTCGGCCGAGATCATGCAGCGCCAGATCCGCCTGGCGGCCGACCACGGCATCGCCTTCTTCGCCTTCTGCTGGTACTGGCACGATACGGCCCGTGCCATCCGCGAAGACCCCAAGCACACCGGCCTCCAGCTCTTCATCGAGGCCCCCAACAATCATCGCATGCGGTTCTGTCTGCTCATCGCCAACCACGCCGGGTTCGAAATCAAGGGCGAGCAGGCCTGGCGCCGTACCGCCGACCTCTGGATGCCCTACCTGACGCACCCGCAGCACCTGCGGGTGGGCGGAAAGCCCCTGCTCATCATCTTCAACGCCGGCGGCGGTGATAAGGCCGGCTTCGCCCACCTTCAGCAGGCCGCCCGCAACGCGGGGCTGCCCGGTCTTGCCATCGCGGCCTGCCACCCCGCCCCTCCCGACATCGGCTACACCCACACCACCCGCTACAACGCGGTGCCGGGATGGAACAAGGGACGGCAGGAACACCCGTACCGGGAATTGGTGGACGCACACAAGGCCTCCTGGCGCGGCACGCCCGACCGGCCGCACATCCCGTGCCTGAGCGTCGGCTGGGACCGCCGACCGTGGGAGCCTGCCGATCCCTCCAAGGGCCGGTGCTGCTGGTACTACCCCGACCGGACGCCGGAGCAGTTCGCAGCCGCGCTGCGAGCGGCCGTTGACTGGGTCGAGAAACACCCCGACCAAGCCACCACCGAGATGATGATCCTCCTGTACGCCTGGAACGAGTTCGGCGAGGGCGGGTACCTTGCGCCCACCAAGGGCGACCCCGACGGCGCGTACCTGAAGGCCGTGCGGGCGGTCGTCGCGCCGTAGGCGGCCGGGGCCGGGCCGCCTTCGCGCGGCCGGTGGGGAGAGGCACGTCGCCATGGCCGACTTCATCCGCGACACGCTCGCCGACCTGCGCGAGCGCGGCCTGTACCGCCGCCTGCGGGCCGTCGCACCCGCCGGCGGGCCTGATCCCGATGCCGACCGCCGCGACGCCGGGGCACGCTTCGGCACGGCCGGCCCGCGCGTCCGAATCGACGGGCGCGAGGTCCTCCTTTTCGCCTCCAACAACTACCTGGACCTCGCGGATGACCCGCGCGTCGCCGACGCCCTTCGCCGCGGCCTCGAACGGTGGGGCTGGGGCGCCGGCGCCAGCCGACTCCTCGCCGGCCACACCGACGCCCACGCCGCCCTGGAGGCCGACCTGGCCGCGTGGCTTGGCGCCGAGGCCGCCCTCGTCTTCCCCTCCGGTTACACGACCAACCTGGGCGCGGTGACGGCGCTTGCCGGGCGCAGCGATACCGTCGTGATGGACCGGGCGTGCCACGCCAGCCTGTACGACGCCGTCGCGATGTCCCGGGCCCGCCTCGTCCGCTATCCGCCATGCGACGCCGCCGCGGCCACCGAGGCGCTGGCGGCGCCTTTCCGCGAAAAGCACGGCGGGTCCCCGCGCACGCTTCTCGTCACCGACGCCGTCTTCTCGATGGACGGTCGGCGGGCGCCGCTGGCCGACCTCATGGCTGCCGCAGAGGCCCACGGCGCCGCCCTGCTCCTGGACGAGGCTCACGCCCTGGGGGTCCTGGGCGACACGGGGGCGGGCCTCGCAGAGGAGGTGCTCGCGGAAAAGGATAATGCGCCACGAGGTCATCCCGAGCGAGCGAAGCGAGCCGAGGAATCTCGCCGTGCTAAGAACGTGCCGGACGTCTTCCTCCGCGTGGGTACGCTGTCGAAGGCGCTCGGCGGGGTGGGCGGATTCGTCGCGGCCTCGCGGGAAGTGATCGACCTGCTCGTCAACCGGGCCCGGCCGTTCATCTACACGACGGCCCTGCCCCCCGCGGCGTGCGAAGCCACAAGGGAAGCCCTCCGCATCCTCCGGGCCGAACCCCAGCGCCGCACACGCCTGCACGCCCTCTCGCGGCACCTTCGGACGCGGCTCCGCGAGGAGGGCTTCGATCTGGGACCGGCAGGCGCCGCCGGGGCAAGCGAGGCGGATGCCGACCGCCCCCCCACGCCGATCGTCCCGGTCATCCTGGGCGACCCCGACCGCGCCCTTGCCGCCGCCGCGGCGCTGCTCGCGCGCGGCATCTTCTGCCCGGCCGTCCGGCCGCCGACCGTCCCGGCCGGCACCAGCCGCCTCCGCATCAGCCTCACCGCCGGGCACACCGAGGAGAACCTGGACCGGCTCGTCGCGGCGCTCGTTGCGGCACGCGACGTGCCGTAAGCCGCGGCGCGCCGCGGCCTACTTGACCTCCGCCGGCGTGATAAGTTCCGTCGGGACGGGCGTCTCCTCGGGCAAGTCCTGGCCATCGAGCGCCTTCAGGGCCGCCTCGACGCCCATGGCCCCCATCATGGCGGGGTTCTGCTCGACGGTGGCGTGCATCTCGCCGCGGGCCATCGCCTCGCGGGCCAGATCGATGTTGTCGTAGCCGACGATGACGATCTTGCCGATCAGGCCGCGGGCCTTGACGGCCGCGATCGCCCCGAGGGCCATCTTGTCGTTCGCGCACAGGATGCCGTGCGCCTTCGGGTTGGCCGTCAGCAGCGCGCTGGTGACCTGCTGGGCCTCCTCCGTATGCCAATGGGCGGACTGGGAACCGGCCACTTCGAGCCCCGCCTCCTCGACGGCGGCCAGGAACCCCCGGCGGCGGGCGTCGGCGTTCTCGACGCCGTCGATGCCGCGCACAATGAGCACCCGGCCGGTCTCGCCGTCGCCGAGCCGTTTCTTGATGAAGTCACACGCATACGCGCCCACCTTTTTGGCGCCCTCGAAGTTGTCGGGACCGATGAAGGTCTCCACCTTCAGGCCCTGCTTCTCGGCCTCCTCCTGGTTGATGCGATTGTCGATGTTGACGATGGGCACGCCGCCCGCCTGGGCCCGCAGCAGCGGCGTGACGATGCCGCGGCTGGAGGCGGGAGCGATGACCATCGCCTCCACCTGCCGGTTCAGCATGTTGCGCACGAGGTCGGCCTGCCGATCGACGTCGGTCTCAGACTCGATGCCGGCCACGTGGAGGTCGACACCGAGTTCGTCGGCCCGGTCGCGGGCGCCCTGCTCCATCGCCTGGAAGAACGGGTTCGTCGTGGCCTTGTAGATGAGCGCGACCCGGCGGCCGCCCTCGCCTTCACCGCCGTCACCCGCGCAGCCGACGAGGGCCAGGCCCGCGGACAGGGCGGTCACAACGAGGATGAAGCGTTGCATGAGCACCTCCTTTATTCGCGCCGTTTCAGCCGATCCACCAGGACCGTCGTGATGACGACCGAACCGATAATCACCCACTGCCAGTGCGGCGGCACCAGCATAGAGCGCAGGCCATACTGAAGCACGCCCATAATGAGGGCCCCGAGCAGGGTGCCGACCACGCTCCCCCGGCCGCCGGCAAGGCTCGTCCCGCCCACGATGACGGCGGCGATGGCGTAGAGTTCCAGGCCGTCGCCGGCCAGAGGGTCGCCCAGACCGTTGCGGGACCAGTACACCAGCCCCGCGAGCCCCGTGCACAGGCCGCTCCCGGCGAAGGTGACGATCCGTACCAGCCCCACCCGGATCCCGCACAGCCGGGCCGCCTCCGGGCTCCCGCCCACCGCGAAGACGTGCCGGCCGAAGACCGTCCGCACGAGGACGACGTGTCCCACGGCCACCACGACGAGGCTCACCAGGATGGGCAGAAACCGCTGGACCCAGAGGGGCGGGCTGACGTCGGAGCCGATGCTGTGTCCCCCCGCCGCCACCATCGCCAGACCCCGGGCCACCATCATCATGCCCAGGGTGACGATGAACGAGGGGATCCGCCACCGGACGCTGATCGCCCCGTTGGCCACACCCGCCGCCAGACCGCACCCGAGGCAGGCCGCCAGGCCCACCGGGAACGACCCCGTGGCGTTGGCCACCACGACCAACATCACGTGCGTCAGGGCGATGAGGCGGCCGACCGACAGGTCGATGCCCGCCCCGATGATGACGAAGGTCATCCCGACGCCCAGGATCAGGTTGATCGCGCACGAGCCGACCAGGTCGATGAGGTTGTCGGTCGTCAGGAAGTACGGGCGGTGGAAGGCGCCCGTCCGCCAGTCCACGGCGCTCAGGACGGTCCACAGGAGGACCAGGCCCGCCAGGACGGCGGTCAGAACGACCATACGGCCGGCGGTGATACGGGCGCGGCCCTCGGCCACGGGCGATCTCCGACGCTGAGAACGCCCGACTATAGCACGAAGAAAAAGGTTCCAGGAGTCTTTTTCCTGACGGCCGAAGAAGACTCCTGGAACCTTTTTCCGGCTACGGCCCCGCGAGGGCGAAGAGCAGGATGTTCACCGCCAGACGCCGCGCGTCCGGCGGGGCCACGGTCCGCGCCCCGTACGTCGTCAACCCGTCCAGGCCGTCCGCCAGGCCGTACGGGCTGTAGAGGAGCACGAGGTGCCCGCCGCGGTCCAAGCCGTACAGGATGGGGTCGTCGAGGTCCGGCTGCTCGGCCCGGACGGCGTCGCTGTAGCGGACGGAGCGGATGCGGCCGCCCATCTGGCCGTTGTACAGCGGATGGTCCGGGGGCAGGCGCCGGAGCGTCGCCCCGGGAAACATCTCCCCCACGAGGCGGCGCAAGGCCTTGTCGAACGCCTCGCGCCCGCAGCAGGCGTGCGCCCACAGGAAGCCACCGCGGTCCAGGTAACCGGCGAGCGCCTTTCGCTGCGCCTCCGCCAACTCGAACGCCCCGTGACCCGTCAGGTACAGGACGGGGAAGCCGGCGAGGTCCGTCTCGCCGAGGCGGACCGGGACGGGCCGGCTCCAGACGCGGACGCCGAAACGGTTGGCGACGTCCTCCAGCAGGTTCGGGAGGGCGTACGGCCTGGGCCGCCAGTCGCCCCCGTGCTGGATCTGGCCGACGCGCAGGGCCCCGCGCGGCGGGGGGCCGGCGTCCGGCATCTCCCGCACGCGGACGGCGTGGAACCGCTCGGGCGCGGCCGCGCCCCCGGTGGCGTAGACAGCCAGGTTCTCGCCGAAACGGAATGCGTCGGTGGGGTGGTCGGGGTCGGCGTCCGCCCACCCCGGGCCGAGCCCTTTGGCGGCCAGGACAACGCCCGTCCGACACCCGACCTCCAGGACCTGGAGGCCGAGGGCGGCCGGGTCCACCCGATGGACCGCCCGCGCGAGCGGATGATCGGCCGGCATGGGACGGAACGCGGCCTCCGGGAACGCATCGGCCATCCGGTCGCGGATGCTGCGCACCAGGGCCGCGTCGCCGTCGGTCGGGTCGAGCAGAATCAGGCCACCCTGGCGGACGTACTCCGCCAGCCGGGGTCCCGTGGCGGGCACCATCCGCACGGGTCCGCGGCCGGCCACGTGCAGGATCGGAGCCGCCAGGTACTCCCGGAGCGGCGCCTCGACGTCCAGGGTCCGCCAGTCGACCGGCTCGCCGCCCACGCGGTCGTCGAGGTAGACGACGAGATGATTCAGGTCGCGCGGATCCTGGCGCCACTCGCCCCGCCACTGGAGCCGCTGGACGAGCACCGGCTTGTATCCCTTCGCGAGGAACAGCAGACACAGGGCGTCGTGGTAGAGGCGGTCGGTCCATCGGCCGTCGCTCCGCTGCCCGCGGACGAGCAGGGTCGTGCCCTCGCGGAACCAGTCGTGATTGCCGAAGGTCCGCCGGCCCGAGATGACCCCGAGCCGTTCCAGCGAGTACAGCCAGAAATAGTACCAGGCGAGGGAGCGGTTCGGGTTCTCCTGGAGCGTATAGTGGTCGGCGATCCAGTCGACGCCCTTCTGGAGGACGGCCAGGCGCTCGTCGCTGGCGGCCTGGGGTTCGGTGCGGGCGAGGCGCTGGTGGCACAGGTAGAGGCCGGCCGCCACCGCCGCCGTAATGCTGCCGTACGCCTCGTCCGGGTCGGTGGCGCGATAGACATAACTCCATCCCCCGCCGGACAACTGGACGGCGCGGAAGTGCCGGTCCGCGCGGCACCAGACGTCGGCGGGGACGGTGGCGCCGGCCCGCTCCGCCTCCGCCAGGGCCAGGAGGGCGAACTGGGAGTTGGAGGCGTCCGGCCGCTCATACTGCCGGCGGAGTTCCGCCTCGCCGCGGGCCCGCTCCAGGGCTCCCCCGACCGCCGCCTCCGCCACGGCCGCCGGCGGCGGCGTGCCGTACCCCCACGCCCCGGTCTCCGTCTGATGGTCGGCGAGCCAGTCGGCCCCGGCCTGGATGGTCTGGGCGTACCGTTTCGGGTCCGCCGACACGAGGGCCAGGACCTTGAGGGAGACGACGTACGTGCTGCGGTCCGGGAGGTCGCGGACGTGCTTCAGGGCGGGCGCCAGGACCTCGCCGGTGGGCGAGACGCCCGCTTCCAGCAGGGCGTACGTCACCAGGGCCGTCACGCCGCCCTTCTGGGCATAATCCGGCCACGTGCCGTCCGTTTTCCGGGCATCCTGGAGGGCCTGGACGGCCCGGAGAATGGCGGCACGGACGTGAGGACCGGTCACCTCGTCGGCCCCTGCCGCCGGACGGGGAAAAGCGCTAACCGCCACCATCCAAACGGCCGATACAACAAGGGCAAGGCGTCGGCCGGCGGGACCCGGTGCGTGGCAAAGGGCTCGCGACATGGGACGTCTCGCTCCCGGACAGGCGGGCTCCGAGAGGTGTATCGACCAACCGCCGAGGCGCGCTTCACGCAAACGCCCGGCCCACGGCACCCACGCCATCTTACCCTTAGAGACGAACGGAAACGAGATGGAATTCGACCAGCAACTGGAGGCGTTCAAACGGGCCCGCGACCGTCTCGTCGCCGAGGTCGGACGCCGCATCATCGGCCAGCGCGAAACCATCGACCAGATGCTCGCCACCGTCTTCACGGGCGGCCACTGCCTGCTGGTGGGCGTGCCGGGCCTGGCGAAGACGATGATGGTCCGGAGCCTGGCGGCCGCCCTCGACCTCTCGTTCAAACGGATCCAGTTCACGCCGGACCTCATGCCGTCGGACATCACCGGCACGGACGTGGTGGACCAGGCGCCGGACGGTCGGCGGTCGTTCCGGTTCGTCCGCGGGCCGGTGTTCGCGAACATCGTCCTGGCCGACGAGATCAACCGGGCCCCGCCCAAGACGCAGGCGGCCCTGCTCGAGGCCATGCAGGAACGCCAGGTGACCGTGGGCCAGGACACCTACGCCCTGCCCGACCCGTTCTTCGTCATCGCCACGCAGAACCCGATCGAGCAGGAGGGCACCTACCCCCTGCCGGAGGCCCAACTCGACCGGTTCCTGCTGGCCATCCACGTGGGGTATCCGGCGGCGGCGGACGAGGAACGCATCCTCATGGCCCCGGCGGGGACGGGCGGCGAGTCCGTCCAGCGGGTGCTGGACGCCGACACGATCCGGGCCCTCCAGCGGGCCGTCCTCGCGGTGCCCGTCTCGCGGTACGTGGTGGCGTACGCGACGAAACTCATCCGGGCCACCCGTCCGACGGACGCGTCGGCCCCGGCCTTGGTCCGCGAGATGGTGGACTGGGGCGCCGGGCCCCGGGCGGGACAGCACCTGATCCTGGCGGGTAAGGCCCTTGCGGCCATGGCCGGTCGCGCCGCCGTCGCCATCGACGACATCCGCGCCGCGGCCGTGCCGGTGCTGAGGCACCGGCTGGCGACGAACTTCGCCGCCGAGGCCGAGGGGCTGGACGCCGTCGGCGTCATCCAGCAACTGCTACAGGCCGTGCCGGAACCGCCCGTCAAACAGTACGCCGCCGTCGGTGCGGGGGCGTCGTAAAACCGCTCGTCCTTGCGCGGTGGGTCTCCGCACCCACCGCGTAAAACGATGTCATTCTGAGGAGCGGCGAAGCCGCGACGAAGAATCTCGCCGTGGTCTTTGCTGTGTGCGGCGCAGCGGGTACTCCAGACCCGCGGCGCCCCATTCAACAGATTCATGGTCACAGCCGAACGATACCTGCTGCCGGAGGTCGCCCGAAAGGTCCGACGCCTGGACCTCCGCGCCAGGTTCATCATCGAAGGCTTCTGGGCAGGTCTGCACACCTCGCCGTACCGGGGGTTCAGCCTGGAGTTCAGCGAGCACCGCAAGTACGTCGCCGGCGACGACCCCAAGGGCCTCGACTGGACCGCCTGGGCCAAGACCGACCGCCTCTACGTCAAAACCTTCCACGCCGAGACGAACCTGGAGGCGTACGTCGTCCTCGACACGAGCCGCAGCATGGCCTACGCCGGGCCCGGCGGCGGGATGACCAAACTGGAGTACGGCCGGGCGCTGGCGGCCGCGTTCGGGTACCTCCTGCTGCATCAGCGCGACGCGATGGGCCTCGGGCTGGTGGGAAGCGACCTCTCGCTCCTGGTCCGTCCGAAGACGGGCCGGCGGCACCTGACGCGGGTCCTGGGGGCGCTGGCCCGGGCCGAGGGCGAAGGACCCACCGCGCTGGCCCCGTCGCTGCACGCCCTGGCGCGGCGGATCAAGCGACGGAGCCTGGTGCTCCTCATCTCGGACCTCGTGGACGACCGCGAAGACGTCCTCCACGCCCTCCGGCACCTGGCGTTCCGCGGGCACGACCTCGTCGTCTTCCAGGTGCTCGACGCGGCCGAGCGGCACCTGGACCTCGACGGGCCCGTCGTCCTGGAGGATCCCGAGACAGGCCTCCGGGTCCGGACCGACGCCGACCACATCCGCGCGGCGTACACCGACCGGGTGGCGGCCGTGACGGCGGCGTACGAACGGGGCGTCCGGCAGATGGGCGGCGACTTCGTGGCGATGACCACGCAGACGCCGTTCGACCAGGCCCTGTGCCATTTCCTGACGGAGCGGCGACGGCGGTTCTGAAAGCACGCCGGGCCCGCACGATTGTCATTTCGACCGAGGGCCCGAAGGGCCCGAGCGGAGAAATCTCGCCTTTGGCCTCACATGCAGGGTGTTGAGCCGTCGACGTACCGTCGACGGCTCAACGTGGCGATTCGCGCAGTCGTGTGGCGCACGTCACGGCCCCGCCCGGGTCACGTAGAGGCGCCAGCGGGTTTCCAGGTCCTTCAGGTCCCACCCGTAGGCATCCTTCAGGGCTTCCTCCTGCGGCTTGCCGTCCTTCAGGTTATCGACGAACTGCTTGAACTTGGGCCGGCCGGCCTCCAGCAGGAAGTCGACCAAGGTCAACGCCACCCGATACTCGGTCAGCGACAGGCCGCCGCCCGTCGGCACCTGGAACATCGATTGGATGGACCGTCCGGACTGGCCCACGCGCCTGGCCGGCGGCCACTTCTGCTTACGGAGACTCCGGTCGTTGACGGTGGTCATGAACTCCGCCAAGCCCTCGTGGAGCCACAGCGGCAGGTGCCCCTGGCTCTTGTACAGTTCGAAGAAGGCGTGGGTGCCCTCGTGGGCGAAGAGTTCCTGGAGCCGGCGCGGGTTCTCGGTGTCGATGGGCACGCAGATGTGTGTCAGGTTGGGCATACCCTGGCTGTGCCCCTCGATGGCGAAGTACGCCCCCGCCCGCTGGGGGGCCTTCATCCCGTCGAACCGCTTGGCGTACGCCTCGAACTGCCGGCGGTACCGGAACACGAGCAGCACGCATTTGCCGTCCCATACCCGCTCGCCGGCCGACAGGGCGAACTGCTTCGTCAGGTTCCGGTACAGGGCCTCGGACCACTTCCGGAAGTTGCGGCTGACGGCGGGACCGGCGTTGGAGAAGATGAGGAAATGGGTCGTCTCGGCCATCTGGAGCTCCAGGCCGAGCGCGTCGTTGATTCGCTCGCACCGCCTCTTCTGCTGCTCAACGATGGCTTTCTGATTGATGTGGCCCCCGGGGAGTTGCCAGTCGTCCGGCAACCGGTACAGGTCAATGCCCGCGGGCGTGATGTCGGAGATCCGCTCCTCCTTCGGCGGGGGCGGGGGCTCGAACGCGATGCCCCAGGCCGGGCCCGCCGTCAACACCAGCATCACCGACAGCGCGGCGACTATGGCAATCCGTCGTTCACGTTCGGCCCGATCGGCTACCATGAACGTCCTTTCCGTCACTCCGACATCCCCGTCACCGTATACGCCGCCTCGGCCACGCGGTCGATGGCCCGGACGAGCCCCTCGGGCAGCCGGACCGTCTGGACGACCGTCGTGTCGACCACCTCGCGCTCCAGGACCCGGGCGTGCCGGTCGAGCCACGCAAGCAGCCGGCCGTCCGCGGCGTCGGCCCGGACAGTGACCTCGCGTTCGGGCCCCATGAGCCGCCCGAGCACCGCCCGGGCCAGGTCCTCGAGCCCGTCGCCGCGGGTGGCGCTGGCGGCCACGGCATCCGGGCAGGCCCGGCGCGCGAGGTCCAGGTGCCCCTCATCCTCAATGAGGTCCACCTTATTCAATACGACCAGTTGCGGCTTGTCGCGACAGCCGATTTCGGCGAGGACGCCCTCGACGGCCTCCAGGTCGCCGCGCATGTGCTCCGTCGAGGCATCCACCACGTGGAGCAGCAGGTCCGCGTGGACCGCCTCCTCCAGCGTCGCCTTGAACGAGGCGACGAGGTGGTGCGGCAGGTTGCGGATGAAGCCGACCGTGTCGGACAACAGGGCCGTCAGGCCGAACGGCAACTCCCACGTGCGGGTCCGCGTGTCGAGCGTGGCGAAGAGCCGGTCCTCCACCCGGACGCGAGCGTCGGTCACGGCGTTCAGCAGGCTCGACTTGCCGGCGTTCGTGTAACCGACAAGCCCAACGGTCAACTGGTCGCGGCGGGAGGCGACCTCGCGTTCCTTGCGGGCGTCGATGTCCGCGAGGCGGCGCTTGAGGTCGCCGATGCGTTTGCGGACGAGCCGGCGGTCGGACTCCAACTGGGTTTCGCCGGGCCCGCGGGTGCCGATGCCGCCCTCGATGCGCGACAGGTGCGTCCACATCCGCATGAGCCGCGGGTACGTGTACTCCAGTTGAGCCAGTTCCACTTGGAGCCGGGATTCCCGCGTGCGGGCGCGGGAAGCGAAGATGTCGAGGATCAACTCGCTCCGGTCCAGCGTTTTGACGCCCGTCCCCTGCTCCAGGTTCCGGACCTGGCCGGGCGTCAGGTCGTTGTCGAAGATGACGACGTCGGCCTTGTGGGCCCGGCACAGGGACCGCAATTCCTCCACCTTGCCGTGACCGATGCACGTGCCCGGATGCATGCGCCGACGGCGCTGGGTGAGCGTGGCGACGACGCGGGCGCCGGCGGTGTCGGCGAGGCGGCGGAGTTCCTCCAGCCGCTCGCGGTGCCGCTCGTCGTCCCCGGCGTCGCACACCACTTCCACAAGGACGGCGCGTTCCTTGACGACGGTGCGCCGGGTTCGTTTGAGTTCCTTCACGTGCTTCGGGTCGGCCTCCTCAAGGATTTATCGGCAGAACGGCGGTTTCCCGCTAACCATGGTATCGCTCCCGGGGCGGCGGGTCAATCCAGAGGGGGGAGGCAGCGCCGTTCGAGCCGGCGGGTTCCGAGCCGCGTTCGGGAGAACGCGGGTACTCCCGAACGGCGGCGCGCCTGCCGCGCTGCAGACGACGATACCCGCGATCTCCCGATCGCGGCTCGAACGGCTCGAAAGGCTCAACGCCTACTCGCTCCAGACAATCATCGCGGGCAGGCGCTCGTAGACGTCGACGCCCGCCGGCGGGTCGGGGGCCGGATCGCGAAACCACGCCACCAGAAACGGTCCCTCGCCGGTCCGGCGATGGGCGTCCCACCACGCCAGGCTCCGTCCGGCCCACGCCAAGGCCGGGGCGTCGCTCGCCTTCCACTCGACGGCCCAGGCGTCGAGGGGCTGCGAGCGGCCGGTGGCGTCGGTGCCGCGGTTCTTCCGGACCACCAGGGCCGCGATCACGTCCTCCCGATGGCCCAAAGCGGGCGGCGGCTTCTCGATGGAGCCGTCGATGGCAAACTCGTCGCGCACCCCGGAATCTCTGCGGAAAGCGTGCAGCAGGCACCTCGGCCGTCGAGCCGTGAAGAGCGGGTTCGGGTCACGGTTACCCCGCATGTGGGCACAGTAGATGACGCCGAACGGCCGGAACGCGGCCTCCGGCGAGGCAAAGACCGGCATCGGCAGGAACCCCTCCCAATGGAACCCGCGGCCGGAACCGCGAGACTCGAGCATCCACCACCGTTCCTCGTAGGTCACTTTCTCGCCGGAGCGTCCGAAACGCAGGCTCCACTCGCGAAGCCTCGTCTCCTCCCTGCCGCCGGTGAGCCAGACGCTGGCTGTCGCTCCCGCCGCCAACACCAGAAGCCCCAGCACCAGCCAGAGGCGACGACGCCCGGCCACGACCGAGACCGCCAGCACCGCCGCCGTGAACACCGCCAACCCCAGCCAGAGCCGGAGTTTGTTGTCCGGCCCTTGGCCGTCGGACGCAAGCAGGGTGTACGCCTCCGGCTGCACCATCGCCCGGGCGCCCGGGACGAGCGGCAGGATCGGGGTCAGCACCAGGCCGTCACCCGAATCGGACGGCACGCCGACGGCATCCACCATGCCGCACTCGCCCGTGGGCTGACCGCCGAGGCGACTCTGCAACACGTGAAGCCGCCGGCCTCCGAAACGCTCCAGGAGCGCCTCGCGCTCGCCGGCGTCCGGCTTCGGCGCATCGTCCCGCAACCAAAGCACCACCGTATCCTCCGGAACCGGGCGAACGTCCGGCACCCGTGAGCGCGTGCGCCCAAGGGCCGCCCCCTCCGCATCGAAGAACACCACGTCCAGCAGGATGTCGCCGCCCGTGTAGAAGACGGGAATGCGCTGCCCGAGGCGTGCGTCCGACTCTCCCGGGCCGAGGGCCCAGGGGAACTGCATGTCCAGCGCCCCGCCCGTCGAGACGAGGATTTCCGCTACGGCGCGGTCGGTGTTGTTCGTCACGGCCAGCGTCACTGGCACGTACGCCCCGACGCGGGCCCAGCCATCGGTGACGTCCAGCGAGGCGGTGACGTCCAGCGAGGCGGTGACGGCGATGTCCGCGGCGAACACCGACGACGCGATAAGGAGGAGAACGGTAAGACAAGCCAGTGCCTGAGTACCTAAGTCCCTGAGTACCTGAGAACGGCAGGGAGTGCTTCCGCGCCACAATCCGCCATCCGAAATCCGTAATCCGAAATGCCTCACGGCACGCCCCCCGTTTCCTCCAGCCTCCGCCAAATGTGGACCGCCGCCGCGACGGACCACGCCTGGGCGATGCACCCGCCCGGCCGGTGCGGCGGGTCGCCGTCGTAGACCTCGCTGATCTGCCCGAGGCCCGCCTCGTCCATCGCCTGCACGAGCCCCGAGAGGATCTGGGCCGCCTCGCCCCGCCCGCATTCGCGGCACTCGACGGCGAAGACGGCGTCGACGTACGGCCCCAGGAGCCACGGCCACGCCGTGCCCTGATGGTACGCCGCGTCGCGCTCGTCCGGACCGCCCCCGTACACCCCTTTATACGATGGGTCGGCGGGGTCCAGCGTCCGAAGGCCGCGCGGCGTCAAGAGCCGCGTCCGGACGGTGTGGACGACGGCCCTCGCCCGCTCGCCGCGAAGCGGGGCGTGCGGCAGGCCGACAGCGAAGATCTGGTTCGGACGGATCGCGGCGTCGGCCGTCCCGTCCGGCAGGATACAGTCGTACAGGCACCCGGCATCCTCGTTCCAGAAGAGGGCCTCGAAGGCGTCGCGGGCACGGTCGCGAAGGCCGCAGGCCTCGGGCGGCTCCGCGCCGAGAGTCTCGGCCATCTCCTCCATCAGGGCGAGACCGGAGAGCCAGAGGGCCTGGATCTCGACCGCCTTCCCGTGCCGGGGTGTAACGGGCCGGCCGTCGGAGGTGCGGGCGTCCATCCAGGTGAGTTGCGTGTGCTCGTCGCCGGCAAGGACGAGGCCGTCGGCGTCGGCGTGGATGCCGAACCGCGTGCCCTCGGCGTAGCGGCGGACGATGCCGCAGGCGACGGGCCAGAGCGTCTCCTCCATCACGTCGGCCCAGAGACCAAGACCGGAGATCGCGTCCGCCGGCTGCTCCTCGTTCATAACCGCCACGTATGCCGCCAGGGCCTGGAGGTACCAGAGGCTGGCGTCGACGGTGTTATACTCGGCCCGGCCACTCTCTTCGCCGAAACGGTTGGGGATGAGGCCGTCTTTGGCGGCCGATGCGAACGCCTCCAGGACCTCGCCTGCGTCGTCGGGCCGCCCGGCCTCGGTCGTCAGGCCCGGCAGGGCGATCATGGCGTCGCGGCCCCAGTCAGCGAACCACGGATAGCCGGCAATGACGGTCCGCAGGTCCTTGCCGGCGATGCGGCGGCGGACGAGGAAGGTATCGGCGGCACGCATCAGTGCGTGCAACCGTGTATCATCTGTGAGCCCGACCCTCTCGGCCAGCGCCTTGCCAATCCATAACCGGTAGTCCCGCTGGCGCTTGACTTCGATCTCGCGCGGCGGGTCGAAGGAACAGAAGAGGCGGCAGCCGCCGGGGCCGGAGCCGCGGACCGTCCACCGGCCGGGGGCGAGGAGGTCCTGCGTGAAGTCGAACCCCCGCTCCCGCTCGACACGCACGAGAACGCCCTCGTACCACGTGGCTTCGCCGGCGATGTCGGCGGAGACGGTTTCCGCGCTGTCCTCACGGCAAGATTCCTCCGCTCCCCACTCCCTTGCGGTTGCGGGTCGGTCGGAATGACAACCGGGAACATCCACCCATAGGAAGACGCCGGGCAGGGTCTCCGTCAGGACGCGCCAGCCGGGGGTGCCGGCGAGCGGCTCGACGCGGAAACCGTCGTGTTTGCGTGCCAGGTGGTGCATCGACCGAAGGGCGAGCATCGGGGCCAGGTCGAGCGTCCAGTCGCCGTCGGCCTGAACCTCGTAAGTGACGCACGCGGCACGCACGCCATCCAACACCACCACGTGCCGGTCGACCGTTACGCCGAGGGCCTGGGAGACGAGGTGCGGCAGCGGATCGGCTTCGAACCGCCGCGCCACCGCCGAGCCGTCGGGATGAAAACCATCCTCATACTCGGTGGTGGAAAGCCAGGCGTCGCCGTCGGGCGTCACAAGGCGCTCGTCGACGTGCGAAAGGACGACGTGCCGGCCGAGCGGCGGCCGGACGGCGGGCACCCACAGGCCGTGGTACCTGCGCGTCGGACACAGGAGGACCGTGGAGGAGGCGTAGCCGCCGGCGCCGTCGGCGAGAAGCCACTCGGTCGCGAGCGCCCGCTCGAGATCTTGCAGGTCGTCGGCGTGGCGGCGCATGAGAGGCTCCGAACGGCGCACGGCCGCCAAGGCGGCCGGCCAAATGGGACGATACGGCCGCGAGCCGACGGAAGCAAGAACAAGGTGCTCGGGGTGCCACTGGCTGCTTGTCAACCAGTGTGTTACGAGACGCGAGATGCACTGGCGGGCAAGCCGCCAGCCGGCCACGGCACGAGCCATACCCGTGCCAGGGTGGCACCCGGCTGCCAGAGGCGGGGCGGTTACTCGGCGGTTTCACCTTCGCCGTCGGCACCGGCGGAGACGGGCTGCTCGGCGGGCATGGCCGCCATGCGGATCGCTCCCAACGGGCAGGAGGTGACGCACGCGCCGCACAGGCCGCAGTCCCGGAGCCGGTCGCGGCTGATGAACGACTTGTCGTTGCACATCTCGAAGACGCCGGCCGGACACCGGGCCAGGCACATGCCACACCCGACGCAGTCGCGGACGCTGACCGAGAGGGCCACGTCCTCGCCGTCGTGGCGGAACGTGGCGGCGGTCACGAGGTCGGGCGTCTGCTCGTCCGTTTCGAAGACCTCGTGGGCCTGCTGCCAGGAGTGGCTGCGGACCTGGTGCCGGCCGAACCGGTCCATCCGGAAGACGCTCCGCCCGCAGGTGGGGCACCGGTGCAGGTCCTCCAGTTTCTGGAGGTACTTCAGGATCGTCAACGCCAGCGTGCCGTGGCTCCACGTCAGCGGACTGACCGAGAGGGGCCGGCCGGTGTCGGGGTCCACCTGCTCGGCGAGGACGCCGGACGGCATGGCGTGGCCGGCGGCCCACTCGAACAGGGGCAGGGCCTTCTTGAGGTCGTCGACCGTCCGGCCGCGGGCGATGTAGTAGTCCGCCAGCCAGATGGTACAGACGAACCAGGGGTTGCCCGGCACGCCGCGGCGTTCGGAGGCGGGCGAGTAGTAGGTGTCGCCGGTGTAGCGGGCCAGGCCGCCCACGGGGGTGCGGACCCAGAGGTCCTGCTCGATGGCCCGCATCGTCTTCTCGACGCGCTCGTCATCGGCCTCAAAGGCGTGGAACTTGAAAAGGGCGAAGAGGCTGGCGTCGAGCGTGGCGTCGACCACGAACCCGCCGTCCTCCTGCGGCACGAGTCGGCGGATGAAACGGTCGTGCTCGGCGCTCCAGAGGTGCTCGGCCATGGCGTCGCGGACCTCGGCGGCGGCCGTGTCGTAGCGCTCGGCCAGGTCGGCGTTGCCAAAGACGCGGGCGAAGTTCCGCGCCGCCGTCAGACCGCCGTACACCGTGGCGCACGTGTAGGTGTGGACGCCGTACCGCTCCTCCCACAAGTCGTAGGAGGGGCGCGGCAGGCCGGTGGCCGGGTCGCGGAAATCGACCATGAAGTCCGCCGCCTTCAGGATGAGCGAGTGGTACAGCGGCCGGACGTACTCGACGTCGCGGTACAGGTAGAAGTGTCGCCACAGGGCCCAGAGGACGAGGGCGGTCTGGTCCTCCTGGATCGGCAACCGCTCCTTGCCGCCCACCATCCACGGATGCCAGGAAGAGGCCGGCGTGCCGTCCGGATTGTACTTGTGCAGGAGGTACCCGTCGTCGGTCAGGAGGCGGTTGCACTGGGTGTAGAAGCGGCGGGTGATGTCCGGGTAGCCGGCCAGATCGAGAGCGTGGCAGACGAGGGCGGCGTCGCGCGGCCACATGTAGGAGTAGGTGTCCCGGGAGAACTGGAGGACGGCGGAATCGTTGGCGGCGATGACCGCCCCGCGATTGTCGATCTGCGTCCGGATGAGCAGCAGGCTCCGTCTGTACAGGTCCTGGAGCCGCTGCGGCAGGTTGCCGAAGTTGTACGCCGGCCCGTTCACCCAGGCCCGCCAGTAGCCGATGGTCCGCTGGAGCATCGCTTCCGGCGTGCGGGCCTTGAGGACCTCGTACACCTCGCGCAGTTCCTCGAACGACTGGGCCACCACCAGGTAGTAGTACAGGACGGTCGAGGCGCCGGCATCCAGGGTGACGGTGGCGCCGACGGTGGAATCGACGGCCCCCTGGCTGATCGGGTTGCCGGAGAGACGCCCGTCCTCGGCGTCGCGCCAGGTGCCCTCGGCCCCGCGGAACCCACACGTGCCGGTGGCGAACTGGTCCAGGCCGTGACGCAACCCGCCGTCGCCGGTGTCTCGGCAGAAGCCGGCCAGGACGTACCGGGCGCCGCGGTAGTGGACGACAGCCTCGAGGCGGGGGTCGTAATAGGCGGTGTCGCCCACCTTGCTGCCGTAGAGTGAGAGGTCCTGCTGGAGGAACAGCCGAATCTCGCGCCGCTGGTCTGCCGTGTTCGTGACCTCGATCTTCCGCAGGTACACGTTGCGGTTGAAGTCGACCACGTCCGAACAGGCCAGGCGGACGCCGAGGTCGGCGTGTTCGAGGCGGACGTCGGTGGCGAGGGTCTCGGGCAGGTACTGGAGGGACCGGGTCCAGCCGTCGTCGCTGGTCCAGGCGAGGCGGTCGCCGGTCCAGACGCCGAAGCGGCAGGGTCCCCATCCCGCGTGGTTCTCCTGCCCCACGTACGGGAAATAGAGGTCGCGAATCTGGTAGTCGGCGTCGAAGGCAATCAGCAGATTGCCGTTGCCGACGGGGATATCGCGCGGCACGTCAGGCTCTCCATCGCCCCCCGCAGGGGAAACGTGGCATTATAGCCGGCGCTGGGGCGGCGTCAACCCCGGGACGCAAAAGGGGCGCTACCCGTATCTTTCGGCCGATACGGGGGGTGGGCTGAACCTTTTTGGCCGTCGACCGCAGCCGGCGGGCCACACGTTACTCGGGCCAGGGATTGAAGTCCGTCTGGTGCAGTTCCATGTGGGCTCCCACCTCGTCGAGGACTTGGGCCAGATCCTTGCTGATCTTCTGCCGGACGTCGGGCGTCAGATCCGACTCCAGCATGCCCTGGACCCTGTCGTGAAGTTGCGAGAGCCGATCGAGCATGGTCGTGTCGCTGAACTCGAGGCAGCGGACGTGATGCCTGCCCTGACCCAGGCGCCAGAGCAGTTCGTTCTTGGGCATGTCAAACATGACGCCCATCCAGGCCACCGACAGGTCGTGGGCGGCCCAGTAGATGGAGGCCACCCTCTCCCACTTGGCAGTGGCATCGCGCTGGACGCGGCGGCCGAGCCGCCTCTCGGCTTCGACCGGCCCGGCGCGGGCCCTGGTCCGGCTGTCCACCTCCAACTGGCCGCCGGGACCGAACTCCGCAATCCATCCCCCGGGGCCCTTGGCTCGCTGCAGCCGCGCTGCCACCTGGCCGATTTGCGTGCGGAACAGAAGCGCCAGCACGAGCGCCAGGACGGGCCAGAGCAGGTTCGAAAGGAACTCCCCCACATCGCGGAGCAGATACGAAACAAACTCCATCGCATCCATGACGTCCCCCCTTCCTGTGAGAGTCTCACTCGCCCCTCGGCATCTACGCGACGTGTGCGGCGTTTGGTTCCACAGGCTCGCGTCGGTGGCTACCGGCAGACGTTTCTGCAGGACGCGGCCCTCACCCCCGCAGGCGGGCGCGGAGATTGTCCAGGACGTTCATGAAGTTGATGTAGGAATCGTACGGCGACTCGTAGGGGTTGAAGTACTTGTGCACGTCGCCGTCGGCGAACCACTTCGTGCACATGTAATAGAAATGGTCGGAGGTCTGGAGCCGGCGCCAGTCGTGCAGCAACTGCGGGTCGCCGCTCGCCTTGACGGGTTCGGCCAGCCGGTACAGTTCGTGCAGGGCATTGGACTGCATGGCGTTGCCGAGCCAGGCCGAGAGGTCGCGCTCGACGTCGGCCCAGGAGACCATGTGGGGCACATCGAGTTCGCCCTCCGGCTCGTAGGTGTCGATGGCCTGGGAGAGGGTCTTGAAGTCGTTCTTCCCGCCCTTCATCATCTTCTCGGGCAGGTGGTACATGAAGTCGAAGATGCCGGACTCCGCCCACTGGTGCTCGCCGAACGTCTCGTAGTCCATGAACAGGTTCACGACGTACCCGTTGCCGTTGACCTGGTCGACCCACTCGGCGAAGGTCTCGGCCTTCAGGGGCCAGCCGGGCCAGGAGCGGTCGGAGAACCGGAACGCGATGTCGTCGGAGAGGCGATAGTTCTTGACGAGCAGCCGGAGACGGTCGCACCCCGCCGGGCGGTACACGAAGGTCGGCGACCGGTAGCCGAGGATGTCGTCGGCCCCCTCGGCCACGACGCCGTCGTACCCCATCTCCTGGACGAAATGCGCCAAATCGTTATTGTAGATAAGTTCGGTGTTCCGGAACACGCGCGGCGAGACGCCGAACGTCTCCCGCATCTTGGCCGAGTGGGCCAGCACCTGCTCGCGGAACTCTTCCCGGTCGTACAGGAACGCGAGGCTGTGGTAATGGGTCTCGGCCATGAGTTCCACGCGGCCCGTATCGACGAGGGCCCGGAACGAATCGACCACCTCGGGGGCCCACCGCTCGAACTGCTCCAGGGCCACGCCCGTGATGGAGTACGAGGCGGCGAACTCGGGATGCTTCCGCACCAGGTCGAGCATCAGCCGGTTCGTGGGCAGGTAACATCGCCGGGCGACCTTCCGGCAGATCTCGGCGTTGGCGTACTCGTCAAAGTAGTTCGGGTCCGAGTCGAACACGCTGTACCGCCGAAGGCGGAACGGCTGATGGACCTGGAAGTAGAAGCAAACGCTGGCCATAGAACGGAGTCCAAAGTCTCGAGCCCAAAGTCCAACGTCGACAGCACAAACGGAAGACAACCACAACCGTACAAACGGACGTCGAACGCATCATGATGCTACTTGTACTTGTTTCCTTTCAGCGGCGAGCGGCGCAGGTGCCGCATCAGTCCGGCGACCATCCGTCCGACCTCTTCGGCCTTCTCAGAAACCTGTCGGTGCTGCGCCGCCGTCACGTATCCCTGATCCACTGCCGTGTACAGATGCGACTGGACTTCGCCACACGACCCCTTCGCCACGGCGAGGAACTGCCGGAACTCCGTGTCGCCTCCCCGCTCAAACCGTTCCGCGATGTTGCCCATCGCCGAAACGGCCGCCCGGCGAACCTGATCCCGCAGACCGAAGTCTCTCCCGAACGCGCCGTTGCCGCTTACGGCGTAGACCTCGTTGACCAAAACCCGGGCCTTTTGCCAGACGTCCAGGTCTTCGAACCGCGTGACCGTGGCCATCGCACCCCCCTGCCCTCGTCGGGACCACGCCTTTGTTACCGAATCTGCGCCGGCCAACGTACGCTCAGCCGTCCGTCGTTTGCTGTTTGTCGTTGACCTTGCTGTTGTCGTTGCTGTGGCCGTTGCCGTCCGTCGTTCGTTTTTGACCTTGGACTTTGGACTAGTTGTTAACTTCCTTATACACCTCCCCACCCGCCCTTGCCGCATCGATCCAGGCGAACTTGCGGACCTCGAACGAGCCATGTTCCCGCAGCGTCTTCTGGAGCGGCGGATGGCGCAACACCGCCACGATCTTGTTCGCCATTTCGTTGATGTCCCAGAAATCGACCTTGAGGGCGTGGGTCAGGATTTCGCTCACGCCGCTCTGCTTCGAAATCAGCACCGGCACGTCGCGCTGGAGCGCCTCCAGCGGCGCCAGGCCGAACGGTTCGGACACACTCGGCATGACGTACAGGTCCGCCATCTTGAACACGAGCTCCAGGTCGTCGCCGCGCAGGAACCCCGTGAACGTGACGCGGTGTCCGATGCCCATCGCGGCCGCGAGTTCAATCATCCGGCGGATCATGTCGCCCGAGCCGGCCATCACGAACTTCACGTTGTCCATCACCTCCAGGACCCGCTTGGCGGCCGCCAGAAAATACTCCGGGCCCTTCTGCATGGTGATGCGGCCGAGGAACAGGACGATCCGGTCGCTCGTCTCGATCCGCTTCACGCTCGTCGGCACCGGTTCGCCGTCGACGGTGATGGCGTTGTAAACGACGCGGCACTTCGACTCCGGCACGCCGTAACGGCCGGTCACGATACTGCGCGTGAGGCGGCTGACGCAGATGACCCGCCGGGCCCCGTGCATGCCGGCCCGTTCCACCTCGTACACCTGCTGGTTCACGCCGGTGCCGGCCCGGTCGAACTCCGTCGAGTGGACGTGGACCACGAGGGGCTTGCCCGTCAGGGCCGACACGCTCAGCCCCGCCGGGTACGTCATCCAGTCGTGAGCGTGGATGAGGTCGAACGTCTGGCCGCGGGCCACCTCCGCCACGAGGCGGGCGTATCGATGGACCTCACTCATCAGGTCGCCGCCGTAGAGCGAGGGTCCGCCCGTCACGCCGCGCGCCGGCGCCCGCGCCGGCGGCGGTGTCGGCGACGCGGGCTCGGCCGACGCCGGGGCCGCACCCGCTTGGCCGGTGGTCGACGCCTTGCGGCGGCGCTCCTCTGCGAAGGTCTGCTCCGTCTGGTACGGGCTCAAGACCGAGTCGACGGGGATCAGCCGGACGTGCTCCAGCCCCTCCACCGTCCAGTAGGCGGGCTGGCCGAACTCCTGCTGCCGCGTGGCTTCCGGGGCCGACAGCACGTGGACCCGATTGAACTTGCGGTCCGCCCCGCCGCGCGGCAGGACAAACAGGACCTCGGTCCCGAGGTCGCTCAGGGCCTTCGTCAAACCGTAACAGGCTGTGCCGAGACCGCCGGTGATGAACGGCGGAAACTCCCAGCCAAGCATCAGGATACGCATGGATACGTGCCCGCAGGTTCGGCGCCCCGCCGATCCGGCCGGGGCGCAAGGTGCCGGTACCCCTCTTGACGTGGAACAGGTCGGCAGGCCAGACTCCCCCAGCGCGACCGACTCCCAACCGGCGATTTTAGAAACGGACCCCCGCCGTGTCAATCGGATTAGAAACCCGCCCGCAAGGATTGTGTTAAAGACCGTGCCCGCCGGACCGATCCGCTCCGGAACCGGAATCGCCTTGCACGGTCGGCCGGCCGGTGGCAGGATAACCGGTGCGGCGCCCCCGCCCTGCGGGTTGAAGCACCCGGGCGGTCGCCGCGCCGCCCCACGCCCTCCGGCGCGCGACCCTTGGCCGAAAGGAACCGCATGAACCGCCGCTCGTTTCTCCAATCCCTGGCCGCCGGCGCGGCCGTCGCAGCCATCCCCCAGGGCCTCGCCCGTGCCGCCGGCGCCGGACCGGCCCGAAAACCCAACGTCGTCTTTATCCTCGCCGACGACATGGGCTACGGCGACCTCGCCTGCCAGAACCCGAACTCGCGAATCCCGACCCCCAACCTGGACGCCCTGGCCAAACAAGGCATGCGGTTCACCGATGCCCACTCGCCCTCGGCTGTGTGTACTCCAACGCGGTACGCCGTGCTCACGGGCCGGTACTGCTGGAGGACAAGGCTGAAGCGGGGTGTGCTTCGGCCGTGGGGCCGGCCCCTCATCGAATCGGACCGGCTGACCGTGCCGGCCATGCTCCGCCAGCACGGCTACGACACGGCCTGCATCGGCAAATGGCACCTCGGGTGGGATTGGCGCACCGCCGACGGCCAACCCGTCAAGGTGGGAAGCCTGGGCGAGGGTATCGACTTCACCAAACCGATCGCCGACGGGCCGACCACGCGCGGGTTCGACTTGTACTTCGGCACGGCCGTACCGAACTACCCACCATACTGTTTCATCGAGAACGACCGCACGGTGGGCATCCCGACGAAGCCGAAGCCCAAGTCGGTGTTCGGCAACCCCGGCCCGATGGTCGAGGGGTGGGACTTGGTCAAGATTCTGCCAGGCCTGGAGCGCCGGGCCGTCGACTTCATCGAGAGCCGGCCCCGGCAAGACGGGCTGGCCCGACCGTTCTTCCTGTACATGCCGCTGACCGCCCCCCACACACCCATCGCCCCGGCTCCGGAGTTCCGCGGCAAGAGCCGCGCCGGTGCCTATGGCGACTTCGTCTGCCAGGTGGACCACGTGGTGGGGCAGGTGATGGCCGCACTCGACCGCCAGGCTTTGGCAGAGAACACGCTGGTCATCTTCACGAGCGACAACGGGTCGCCCGGCCGCGACGGCACCGGCATGAGCGGCCCGGTCAACTCGGTCCGCCGGTATGGCCATAACCCGAGCCACATCTACCGCGGCATCAAAGCGGACGTCTGGGACGGCGGGCACCGCGTGCCGTTCATCGCCCGCTGGCCTCACCACGTGCCCGCCGGCGCGACCAACGCCGAACCCATTTGTCACGTTGACCTCATGGGCACGCTGGCCGCCATCCTGGGCCACGACCTGCCCAACGACGCTGGCGAAGACTCCTACAACATCCTCCCGGCGCTCCTTGGCCATAAACGAGACAAGTCTATTCGGGAAGCCATCGTCCACCATTCGGTGAGAGGGATGTTTGCCGTTCGTCAGGGCAACTGGAAACTCATTCTCGGCCAGGGCTCCGGCGGGTGGACACGCGGCGGTAAAAGGCCGGACGAGCTACCGGGCCAACTCTACGACCTGGCCGCCGACCCCGGCGAAACGAAAAACCTGTGGCGCGACCGCCCGGAGATCGTCGAACGCCTCAGCGCGCTGCTCGAACGATACAAGAAGCAGACCCACAGCCGGCCCCTGTAGCACCCCGTAACCGCCCAAGCAGAACCCGTGTCGGCGGCCCGGCAAGACCGCCCCGGGCGACACACAGAAAGGAGTATCCTGAATGAACCGCCGCACCTTCCTGAAAACCGCCGGCGCCGCCGCGCTCGCGGTGGCCTTCCCCAACCGCCTGGCCCGCGCGGCCGGCGCCAAAGGCCCCAAGCCGAACGTCGTCCTCGTCCTCGTGGACGACTTGGGCTGGACGGACTCCAGCACGTACGGCTCAAAATACTACGAGACGCCGAACCTCGACCGCCTGGCCGCCGGCGGCATGACGTTCACCAATGGCTATGCCGCCTGCGCCGTCTGTTCGCCGACGCGGGCGGCCGTCATGACCGGCCGGTGGCCCGCGCGGCTGGGCGTCACGGACTGGATCCGGGCACGGTTCCAGGGCGGCAAGATTCCCGCCGACCACGAGCCGCCCTCCGGCTACGTCGGCGGCCCCAAGAACCAACTCCTATGCCCCAAGAACGCCCTCTGGCTGAACCTCTCGGAAATGACCATCGCCGAGGCCCTAAGGTCCGCCGGCTACACCTCCTGCCACATCGGCAAGTGGCACCTCGGACCCGACGCCTGGTACCCGGAGAAGCAGGGCTTCGACTACAACATTGGGGGCTGCGACTACGGCCAGCCTCCGTCGTATTTCGATCCGTACAAGAATCCGCGGCAGGGGCAGATCCCCACCATCGAGCCGCGCAAAGCGGGCGAGTACCTCACGGACCGCGAGGGCGACGAGGCCGCCGCCTTCATCCGCAAGCACGCCGACCGCCCGTTCTTCCTCTACATGGCCCACTACGCCGTCCACACGCCCATCCAACCCCGAAAGGACCTCGCCGAAAAGTACAAGGCCAAACCCGCCACCGACCGCCACAAGAACGCCGCCTACGCCGCCATGATCGAGAGCGTCGACACGGCCCTCGGCAAAATCGTGAAGGCCCTCGACGACGCCGGCGTCGCCAGCAACACCCTCGTCATCTTCACGAGCGACAACGGCGGCCTCGTCCCCGTGACGCGGAACACGCCGCTCCGCTCCGGCAAGGGGTACCCCTACGAGGGCGGCATCCGCGAACCGCTCGTCGTCCGATGGCCCGGCGTTGCCAAACCCGGCACCCGGTGCGACGTGCCCGTGACGAGCGTCGACTACTTCCCCACCGTCTGCGAGGCGGCCGGAGTCCCGCTTCCGAAGGATCGGACCATCGACGGCGAGAGCATCCTGCCCCTGCTCAAGGGCACGGGGAACCTGAAGCGGGACGCCATTTACTGGCACTTCCCGCACTACCGCGGCCGCATCCATCCCTACAGCATCATCCGAAAGGGACCCTGGAAACTCATCAAACGCCATGAGGGACCCACCTTCGAACTCTTCAACCTCAAAGACGACCTCTCCGAAACAAACGACCTGGCCCCCGCCATGCCCGAAAAGGTCAAGCAACTCGACGCCCAACTCATGGCCCACCTGGCGGCCGTGGGCGCCAAGATGCCCAAACCGAACCCGGACTACAAACCGAACGCCAAGAAAGCGACCACATGAACCGCCGCGCCTTTCTGAAAGTCGCCGGTGCCGGCGCCGCCGCCGTGCTGACCGGGTGCCGAACCGCCGTCCGCGCCGCCCCCGCGGCCGAGAAACCCAACCTCATCTTCATCATGGTCGACGACCTTGGCAAGGAATGGGTCCAGTGCTGCGGGGCCGAGGACATCGAAACGCCCCACCTCGACGCCCTGGCGGCCGGCGGCATGCGGTTTACCAACGCCTACTCCATGCCCCAGTGCACGCCCACGCGTGTCACGCTGCTCACCGGCCAGTACCCCTGGCGCACCGGATGGGTCAACCACTGGGACGTCCCGCGATGGGGCGTCGGCTACTTCGACTGGAAGCATCACACCACCTTCGCGACCCTCCTGAAAAAGGCCGGCTACACCACGGCCGCCGCCGGCAAGTGGCAGATCAACGATTTCCGCGTCACGCCGGACGCCATGGCCCGGCACGGCTTCGACGACTGGTGCATGTGGACCGGGTTCGAGGCCGGGAACCCGCCCTCCGGCAACCGGTACTGGGACCCCTACATCCACACTCGCGCCGGCAGCAAGACGTACGAGGGCAAGTTCGGCCCGGACGTTTACACCGACTTCCTCATCGACTTCATGCGGCGCCACAAAGACGAGCCGATGGGCCTCTACTTCCCGATGTGCCTGACGCACGGCCCCCTCGTCCACACCCCGGACGAACCCGACGCCAAAGACAAGGTCGCCAAGCACAAGGCCATGGTCCGGTACGTCGATAAACTCGTCGGCCGCCTCGTCCAGGCCCTGGACGACCTCGGTATCCGCCGGCGCACCATCGTCTTCTTCTCGACCGACAACGGCACCAGCGGCAGCCTGACGGGCACCCTGAACGGACGCAAGGTGCGCGGCGGCAAGGCCAAGGAAAGCGAGAACGGCGTCTGCGAACCGTTCATCGTCAACGGTCCCGGCCGCGTGCCCGCCGGCGTCGTGACCGACGCCCTCACGGACTTTACGGACCTGTTGCCCACGTTCGCCGACCTCGCGGGCGCCACGGTGCCCGAGGAGGCGCCCGTGGACGGCGTCTCGATCGCCCCGGTTGTCCTCGGCAAGGCCAAGGATTCGCCGCGCCAGTGGATCATGGCCTTGGGGCACGGGCCCGCCCGCCTCGACGAGAAGGGGGTGCGCGGCCAGGCGGATTACGCCACCCGCGTCATCCGCGACAAGCAGTTCAAAGTCTGGGTCGACAACCACGCCACCATCATCCGCCTCCACGACCTCAAGGCCGACCCCGCCGAGCAGACAAACCTCCTCGACAGCGACAAGCCGGAACACGTGGCCGCTCGGGCCAAGTTCCAGGCCGTCATCGACACCATGCCCAAGACCGATGCCCGGCCCGCCTACGCCCCGCGCGCCGCGAACCCGTGGGACCGCCAACGCGGCACCCCCGTGAAGGACAAGAAGAACAAGAAGCCCCGGAGAAAAAAGAAGGCCAGCGCATGATCCGACCCCGCCCATTCGCGTTGGCCCTCGTCGCCGTGGCGTTTTTGGCGTCCGCCGCGACCGCCGCCGAGATCGTCGTGGCGCCGGATGGCGATGACGCAGCCGCCGGCACGCGCGAGGCGCCGCTCGCCACACTTCAGACGGCCGTCGACCGCGCCCGGCCCGGCGACACCGTCCTGGTGCGTGGCGGGGTGTACCGGGAGACGGTCCGCCTGACCCGCTCCGGCCGTCCGGACGCCCCCATCCGCTTGATGGGCATGCCCGGAGAGGAGGTCGTCCTCTCCGGCGCCGACCCGCTCGACCTTGCATGGCAGAAGGCCGAGGGCAAGGTCTACCGCGCAAAGACGGACAAACGCTTCCATCAACTCTTTCTCAACGGCCGGATGATGGTCGAGGCCCGCTGGCCGAACCAGCGGTTCCCCGACCAGGTGTGGGACAAGACGACGTGGGCCAACGCCGGCGACGGCAGCGCCTACGGCCGGATGGTCGACCCGGCGCTCGCCGGGACCGGTGTCGACTTCACCGGCTGCGTGGCCACGCTGAACGTCGGCTCCTGGAAAACGTATCGCCGGATCGTTCGCGACCACGCCGCCGGCAAGGACCGGTTTACCTACCGCAAGGAGATGGGCGTCCACGTGCCGGCGAAGCGCTACTGGGAGGGGTTCGACCACTACTGGCTACTCGGTCCACTGGCGGCCCTGGACGCTCCGGGCGAATGGCACCTTGACCGCGACTCGGGCGTCCTGCACTTCTGGCCGCCCGACGGCACGAGCCCCGCCGGTCGGCGCATCAGCGTCAAGCAGCGCGGCTACGCCATCGAAGCGGAGAAGACCCACCATCTCGTCATTCAAGGATTCCGTTTCGTCGCCGCCACATTCCGTCTCACACACTGCAGCCACTGCGTCGTGCGCGATTGCCACCTGCGGTACCCGGCCTGGCCGGCGGGCCTGGAGCCCCCGGCCGAAACGCTCCTCTTCGGCACAGATAACGTCCTGCGCGACACGAGCAGCGTGTTCGGCGACGGGTCCGCAGTCACGCTGCGCGGCGAGCAGAACGCGGTCACGGACTGCCTGTTCCATGACTTCGATTTCACGGCACTCCGCAACGGCCACGCCGTCAGCCTGTCGGGCTCGGCCCGCTCGACGGCCCGCCACTGCACGGTTTTCGGCTTCGGATCGTCCGAGGGCATTTGCGCGGCCGGCAAGGGGCCGTCCGAGGTTGCCCACAACTACATCCACCACGGCGGGCAGTGCCAGAGCGACGGCGCCCTCGTCCAGTGCAGCGGCGTGCGGCAGGCCGGCACCGCCATCCATCACAACTGGGTCCACGACCACAACGCCTTCAACTGGGGCGGCAACGGCATCCGAGGCGACGACCTGACCCGCGACCTCCTCGTCCACCATAACGTGGCCTGGAACTGCTCCGAGAAAGGCATCATCGTCAAGGGCGACCGCAACCGCGTCGTGAACAACACCTGCTTCAACAACCCGACCATCGACATTTTGCTCTGGTCGTCGCCCACGCCGCGCAAGGCCTTCCGCCCCAAGCAGTGGGACCACCTGCTCGAGCGGCAAAACGCCCACAGCGCGACGTGGAACAATTACGCGCCCGTCCTGACGGGCCAGATGCCGCACGAGGTCCGCCGGGCGAAGGCCCTCCACCCGCCCGCCGGCGACCTCGCGCACAACTACCAGCCGCCCGAGCCGATGCTGCTTGATCCCAAGGCGCCGGCGTTCCGCGACGACGACCCGGCCCTGCTCGCCGACGCCGACGGCTGCGACTTCCGCCCGCGTAAGGGCTCGCCCCTCATCGATGCCGGCCGCGAGGTCCCAGGCCTGACAGACGGCTTTGCCGGCCGGGCGCCGGACATCGGGGCCTACGAGTTCGGCGGCCGGCGGTGGGTGCCCGGCTACCGCAACGCCGTCTGGCTGTTGCCCGGCGCCGACGCCTCCGGTACGATGCGTCACGTGCGTGTCCGGCTGGCGATGCCGACGCTCGCACGCGTAACGGTCCAGGTGCAAGGCGAGGGCGGCGCGACCGTCTCGCCCAGCCGCCTGACCTTTGCGCCGGAGACGTGGCACCGAGCGCAGCGGCTGGAGATCCGCGGTCGGGGCGACCGGCCGCCGCAACTTCGGGTCCGTATCCCGACATACGAACTGGACGACGTGATCGACCTCGCCGACCTGGACACGCTGGAGGGCGCCCGGTCGGCGTTTCGGACGATCCCGTGACGCTCGCGGCGCGTGCGGGTTGTTCGCCGTTCGAGCCCCAACCATAAGGCTTGCCCTGAGCGAAGCCGAATGGGTCGGGGGTACGTACGAGTGGCAGCGCGAGCCTGTCTTTGACAGACGGTCGTACCCGCGACCTCGCGGTCGCGGCTCGAGAAAGGAAGAAAGGAGCCGTCATGAACCGCCGCCGCTTTCTGCGAACCGCCGGCCTCGGGGCTGCCGCCCTGCTGACCGGCTGCCGGGCCGCCGCCACCCGCGCCGCCACACCGGCCAAACGGCCGAACATCATCCTCATCATGTCCGACGACATGGGCTACTCGGACCTCGGCTGTTACGGGAGCGAGATCGAGACACCCACCCTCGACGGCCTGGCGGCCGGGGGCATCCGCTTCACCCAGTTCTACAACACCGCCCGGTGCTGCCCCACCCGGGCCAGCCTCATCACGGGCCTGTACCAGCACCAGGCCCGCATCGGCCACATGATGGGCAACAACCACCTGCCCGGGTTCCAGGGCGACCTCGGCACGAACGCCGTCACCATCGCCGAGGCCGTCCGGCCGGCCGGTTACGCCACCTACATGGCCGGCAAATGGCACGTGACGCCGCACACCCGTCCCGAAGGCCCCAAGCACAACTGGCCGCGGACGCGGGGATTCGACCGGTTCTTCGGCACCATCCACGGGGCCGGCTCGTTCTATGACCCGAACAGCCTGACCCGCGACAACACGCAGATTCCCCCCGGCAAGGACTTCTACTACACCGACGCCATCTCCGATAACGCCGCCGCCTACATCCGCGACCATACGAAACAGAGGCGCGACGCCCCGTTCTTCATGTACGTGGCCTACACGGCCGCGCACTGGCCCATGCACGCCCGGCCGGAAGACGTTGCCAAGTACAAGGGCCGGTACGACGGCGGCTGGCAGGAAATCCGAAAGGCCCGCTACGAGCGGATGAAGAAGACGGGCCTCATCAAGGACGAATGGGACCTCTCGCCACGCGACGCCGGCGACTGGGACGCGGTCTCGGCCGAGGACAAGGCCTGGCACGCCCGACGCATGGAGGTCTACGCCGCCATGGTCACCGTCATGGACACCGGCATCGGCCGCATCGTCCAGACCCTGAAAGAGACCGGCCAGTACGAGAACACGCTCATCCTGTTCCTCCAGGACAACGGCGGGTGCGCCGAGGAGTTCGGCAGCCGCAGCGCGGTCCGACCCAAACCGGGCGAAAAACCGAAGGGCGAACCACTCGGACCCGATGAACTCCAGACCCGCATGGTCCCCCGCTTCACCCGTGACGGTAAGCCCGTCCGCCAAGGCCACGGCGTGATGCCCGGCCCGGCCGACACGTACATCGCCTACGGCCGGGAGTGGGCCAACGTCTCGAACACGCCGTTCCGCCTCTACAAGCACTGGGTGCACGAGGGCGGCATTTCGACGCCGCTCATCGCCCACTGGCCCGCCGGCATCCCGGCCGGCCGACACGGCGCCTTCGAGCCCCAGCCGGGCCAC
>Ga0272441_10000489_pt1 | contig 90361 bp, 150 predicted proteins | sample SSMProp6N_FD_193582 | JGI IMG/M metagenome (GOLD analysis project Ga0272441, IMG submission 193582) | Marine sediment archaeal communities from Little Sippewissett salt marsh, Falmouth, MA, United States - SSM-Prop-6N | ecosystem: Environmental > Aquatic > Marine > Wetlands > Sediment ... | reverse complement strand
TCTAGTGGTAAAATAGGTTTTATTGTGCAAAGATACTCCATTAGAATCACTATCATTCCAACCTTGTTGACACACAAAATTAAATGCACGTGTATAAGCATCAACGGTTGGTTGAATGGTTTCTACCTGAATATCAAGTTTAAGTTTTACAGTTCTTATGAGTTTCATATATTAACCAAATTATATACAATAGCGTACACTAGCTATCGTATTTTGTCAAGCTGCTTGGCATACACAGTCAGACAATTTGCGGTGAAACCGATGTTATTAACCTTGTCCTGAGGGCAAGGTATCCGAGGGTAAAATGAAAGAATTAGATGTTGTAAGAGAAGTTATCAAAGACCGATTCAAAGGTATAGACGAACTAGAATCCATTTCATACGCACGTGGCTTTTTTAAAGGATTGGCTGTTTCTGGCATAAAGGGCAATAGTGCAAAAGTAATAGCATCAGCGGTTATAATTGAAGATAAGATTCTTGAAGCCGGTGTTACGTATATGGGGTTAAACATTGCCGAATCTGAAGAAAGCAAGAAAACTTCTTGACTTTTCGCAAGAAGTGTGGTAATGTGTAAGAAAAGAAAGGTGGAAGCGATATGATTAATTGGACAGACCAAAAAGCACCAAAAGACGGAACTATGATTTTGGCAGTTTTCAACAATTATCCAACGCCGTTAATGGCTATGTGGAATGAAGTACAAAAGCAATGGTGTGTTGCCGTACCACAGGTTGAACCGTATTTTGGGGAATGGAACGATTGTTATTTTGAAACAGAATATTTTGACGACAAAGATTTAAAGGTGTGGGCCGAAATAAAACAGCCTGAGCAAAGATAAAAATGAAAATATTAATCATAGACCCCCACGGAACGAAGATACACGAAGGAACAACAAACGTACACGCTAGGAATAGTCTTGTCTTATCGCAGTATCTTAACGCTGATTTAATGTATGACGAAGAAACTCAAACAGAAGAATTTTCAGGAAATAAATATGATGCAGTTGTATTCGTACACACAAGCGGATATGTCCAAGTCAAAAAGTTGCTTGAATACCTGTCAACAGTAGGCAATCCAAAATATTTTTATATAACAAACGAATACAATTTAGGAGACCCCGTTACACTTTATTCTCTTTGTAAAAACAATGGGGTTGAATATGAAGTAATTGCCAACTATCCACAAAGCATAATGCCACCATTTATCTTGAGTAAAGATTCAATATCAAAGTGGAATAACGTAAATCTTAATTCTCTCATATATAAAAAAATACCTAAAATTGTCGAGCTTTTTGAACCAAAGAAAAGCGGTATAATATACTATGGAACATTCAGAAAAGACAGAGCCGTTTATTTTGAAAAGTATTTCGATAAAAGAATTTACGTGTCCACGTCGAGAAAGAACACTGAAAAATATAGGGCAGCAGGATTGGACGCATCTTTTGTTGGTGCATTGCAGTGGAGCGGCAAGAAAAGAAGAATCGACAACTTCAAGGCATCCCTATACCTAGAAGACGTAACCACCCATAGCAACTATAACTATCTAGCCAACAGGTTTTACGAAGCACTGAGTTTCAGCGTTCCATGTGTTTTTGACGAATCGTGCTGCAACACAATAAGACTGTCCAAATATCCAATAAGCAGCGACTTTATAATAAACAGCAAACAGGAACTGCACGAACTCGCAGAAGCAATACCTGAAGATTTTGAATACAGCGAAGAAATACATGCCATGGCTGAGTTTGAAAAAACTGAAACACTTAAACAAATAGAAGAAATAGTATGCAGGTAAACCCATGGTGAAATCCTTTGGATGGATTCTTAACAAAACCCTATAGTACCCACAAAATATTTTTACACCAACCTTTTCCCTGAATTCAAAATCCTCCCAACACCTTCCTTATATCGTGCCATTATAAGTCGGCACGCCTATAAACAATATGTGTCGCTCCCACACATTTAAACAGGGGAAACAACAACAAAATCGTATATTGTAAATAAAATATTGGGGGGAGGCCACCTTCCCCACCTTCCGAACCTTTCGTACCTACCCCCCCTTCCCCACCTTCCGCATGGTGCGCACCTCCCTTACCTTCCGTATGTTCAGCATCTACCGTACCTTCTTGACCTTCCGGTAGTTCCCAGCCTTCCGCATGTATCGTACCTTCAGCACCAAGCAATAATCATGCCATTTCTGTCAAATAAAAAAATAAATTTATTTTCTGCAAAGCTTGGCACGGTTTGTGCTTGTGTGGCTAGAAATAGCCGGGCATTGGTCAAATATAACCAACCTTGTTTATTAATCAAATTAACAACTTAAAAGAATTTGTCTGTTTTTAGCCTAAGTAATAGCCTATACCGGAAAACCTTGTGCCTTTGCGCTTTTGTGTAACTGCATGAATTTGTTGTGGTTTGTGTTTTTGGCATAGTGTATGCAATACATTATAATAAAAACAAAGGGAGGCAAGAAGCATGAACAAAAAAGAATGCACATCTTGTAAGTTTTTTGACGCCAGCCTTGACGGCACTCGTGGAATCAATAATCGCAAACTAACCGGATGTACTAATGCATACGGGCCACATTTTTTCCAAGGTGAAACTACCTGTTCACTGTGGAGCGAAAAAGAGGTGAACGCTATGACAAAAGAAGAACTAAGAAAAGAAGTGGCAACTTCTCTGTGTTGTGACGAGTACGAACTTATAGGAGAATCAATTGAGAGGGTATTAAACGATATGGACGGGCGCGGAGGTGTTGTTGTCTTTTGGGGTTGCGTTCAACACCTACTTAATGAAACTTTTTAAACAGGAAGCGTATGACATGACGAAGTTAAACAGAAAAAGGAAAAACGGTAGCTGGGTATTATCGGGAACATACCTAGCATATAGGGCCAGCGGAGGGACACTTTCACCTATGGCATGGAACAAAAGAATAACCGAACTTAATCAGGAGGCATCATGTACCTATCACAAAAAAACCGAAAAGAATTTAAAGCGGCCATGAAGGGTGATATCTCAAAGGAGCGACACTATAAAAGCCAAGCGGACCGAAGGTATATAAGGCTTATAAAGAATAGTGAAAAGTACTATCAAACTTCATACCGAAAAATTACGGGTAATCAATTGAGGCGAATGATATCAGTTTAATCAAAAAATTATTTTCAAGGAGGCGTACAATGAAGTGCATAAACTGTAACCAGGAGTTTTTAGAAGGAATGAAAGGGTATGAAACTAATGATGGAACAGTATGTCTAAATTGCCTATTAACTCAATATAATAGTTGTGAGGAGTGCGGAGACTATTACCTTGAAAATGAATTACAAGTAATTGATGGTCGATCCTTATGTCAAGACTGCATCGATGAAAACCTTGTCGAATGCTCTGACTGTGGGGAACGAGTGTCAACCGATGAAACATATACAACCGAGGGAGGCGATATAATCTGCGAGGATTGCTATAATAGAAACTATTTTATGTGTGAGGATTGCAATGAAATATATCATTGTGATTATATGACAACAGTTTATGATTCACGTTATTGCGAGGAATGCTTTTGCGAGAACTTTACATACTGCGAGCAATGCGGGGAGGCAATAAACAATGACTATATAATGTATTGTGAATATGACGATTGTTATTATTGTGAAAATTGCTATCCTGAAAATCAAGGTTCAATTGGCCGCTATGATAGGACATTAGCGCATATTTTCGCATCAATGCGAGGCGATACTCCTGTTTATAGGCATTGCAATTCCGACAAACTTTTGTTTCTGGGCGTTGAGTTGGAAGTTGAGTGCCGAAATAACGATCGGGGAGAAACTGCTGAAAACTCCATTGGCATAGTTCACGATTCAACTGAATTTAAAGATGATGGATCGCTCAATAATGGCTTTGAGATTGTAACTCAACCCTTCACCCTTGAATATCACAAAAAAGAGTATCAATGGGAGGCACTTTTAAAGCAACTTGTCAATGACGGGTGCCTTTCACACAATGTTTCAACTTGTGGATTACATATTCACGTCAATAACTCTTTTTTAGGTAAATCTCAAACCGGAATTTGCATCTCACAACTCAAAATTTTGAAAATCTTTGAACGATTTTGGACTGAACTTTACAACTTTTCACGGCGTGACAATATAGGGTATTGTCAAAAAAACAATAATGTTAAAACCATTAACGGATTGAATTATGAGAAACAAGCGGGCCGATATTATGCTGTTAATATCTCCGGTTATGAAACTACAGAATTTAGACTGTGGAAAGGCACTTTAAAGTATAATACCCTAATAGCTACTTTTCAGCTAACTGATAGCATAGTACGGTATTGTGTATCTCATTCCGTTAGTGAGTGCTCCAGGGTTTCTTGGAATGACTTAAAAGATTATTGCATCAAAGGAAATAAAGAACTTAAAACATATATGAAAGAGAGGAATTTATAATATGTGTATAATTGCTTATAAACCGATAGGGATTGAACAACCGTCAAAAACCATATTAAAGAACTGTTTCGCCAATAATCCAGATTATTGTGGTTATATGTATGCAGAAAATAACCAGGTACATATCAGAAAAGGATTTTCAGGTGTTAGGGCTTTGAGAAAATCAATTAACGAGAATGTCAAAGACATAAAAAATACTCCCATTGTGTACCACTTTAGAATCGCCACAAGTGGCATAATAAAGCCGGGCAATTCTCATCCCTTTCCTTTGTCAAATTCTGTAACTGATTTACAAAGTTTAGAAATATCATGCGATACCGGGCTAGCGCATAACGGTATTTTTCAGGGACTTGGAGACAAGTTTATTTCTGATACAATGGAGTTTATTAGAGATACATTGTCACGGTTTTCTTTTGATGAACTTTGTAGTATTAGGGTTTTAAACTTGTTAGACATGGCCCTTGAAGGTAACAGGGTTGTAATTTTGAACGGAGACGGAGACGTAATAACTTTTGGTAACTGGGTAAAAGATGGGGCTATATTGTTTTCAAATTCAACCTATAAAATAGAGCGCAGAAACTTTTGGGAGGGATTTTCGAAGGGCAATAAAAAAGACTATTACAGCTATAACGAGCCATATTATGATACATTGATTGACGATCCGGAAGAGTATATAGAATGCAATGTTTGCGGTGTTATAGTGCATAAAGAAGGTATGAAAGACGGTATATGTACGGAATGTTATGATAGGTATTTTAAAGATGAGTGTAAACAATGGAAGGGCAATTTGCTAACAGAGATTCCCTTCTAACCACAAGGTAATTATTTTCCTATGTGGGCAAGTAATTAAGTCTATAATCGCCGGGGTCAATAGATTATAGATTAATAGATTAAAAAACTAAAAAGTGAGGTGGTATTATGAAACTAAAAAGAGACGTTAAGTTAAAAGATGGCAGGGAGTTTCGCAAAGGTGAAAAGGCAAGCGTCAACTTTATCCAGAAGGGTTTTTCTCATTACTTAGAGGTGACAGTCAAGGGTGAAACTTTTAAAACAAGGGCACACAAAGGAAGTAATATGTTAACCGGATTTTCAAAAGAACCAAGTGTCGAAACGCTTGAACGCTGGTCAAGCGACTGCGGGTGCGAAAGTATAACGGGGAAGTGGTGCGAGCCCGACGGTTACGGGTCTGACGGATCGCCATCATGGCTTTTGGTATTAGGTTATATTTAAAGATTTTCTAACCATAGTTTTCTTTTTCGGGGGAGGTACGACAATGAAGCATTATATGATACGCGTTCCTGGTTGGGTGTATGCTATGGATGCATACGGAATAAACAAGCGTGATGCAATAGACCGATTCAAGGAAAGTGCAGGACTAAATAGAATGCCGAATGGCTTTGCAATCTGGAGGGTGTAACAATGGATAGGGGCCAAAAGATGTTTGACTAGATAATGGATCGCTTGCGGAGATATTGTTGATGGCATTAAGTGATTTTTAGTCATTGATTAACATTTTGAATTATGCTAACATCAAATAAAAAGAGGTGATAAAATGATAAGAACAAAATTAGCGAAAAAGGTATTGACCAAAAAGGAACAACGGCACTTGACGGACTCCGGTATTAATTCAATGCGAGCAATGAAAGAACAAATTGAATACATGCGGAAGTTAAACCCCAAGTCGCCGGGTCACGTCTGTTGGGACTGTTGGTTCATTGGAAAAAACTAGGATTGCCAGAATAAAAAGAACCTATGGAAAGGAGAAAAAGACAATGAAAAGATTAATGATAATGAACGAAGGATTACAGGCATGGATTAACCACCGGACAGAGGCGCAAAGTCCCTACAGTTACTATTCGCTCAGCCATATTTACTGGGTGAGAGGCTGGCTTTGCGGTTACATGAAAGAATGTAGTTAATTTTCTAACCAGGATTTATTTTTTAGGAGGTGTCAAAATGAAACTTTCGCAAGTAAAGGAAGCACAGCAGGATTGGTTTTCAAGAAAGAATAAAAAGTTTTTTGGAGATGTAGATTACCGGGTATTACATGGGAAAGCAACGGGCAATGCGTTTTTGGTGAGGTCAACTTATAGATGGAGTGATATGTTTGGACAAGACAAGAAACTTGTCTGGAAAATAAACGAATTGGATCAGGACACCTGCAAAATAAGGTCATTGATTGATAAAGATTTTCGTGATATTGATAGCGTGAAAGATTGGTTGAAGTTCAGCTAAAACAGATTAAGAACGGGTGAAAATGAAAGGGGTGCAAAATGAAAAAGCTAACCCAAAAAGTAGAAAAAGAAATTATTGCATATATAGAAAACCACCAACCACAAGTTGACTGGGGCAATGATTTTGATAAAGATTCACTTGTCAAGATTCTTGAAAATGGTATGGACGATTACACTTCAGACCTTTATGAATATAATCTTGACTATATATGCGAGCTTGAAGATTATCTCATAAAGGATGTTCAAGAAAATTGGCCTGATTACGATGAAGACCAGATTGAGGATTTATGCAAAGAATATGTTTGCATAGATATGAACCTGAAAAACCTTCCAGGGATCGGGAACTATGTTTGAAAGGGTAACATATAGGAATATGACATTGCCGTTGAATGAAGGTAAGTATGATTATATCAGAATAACTGCCGATGTTTTACAACACTATAGCATGGCAGATGTTTATGGCGGGTCGGATTTTATTAAAGGTGGAAATGTTAAGATTGAAAAATAAACCTATGGAAAGGAGATTAAGATAATGGACGAACAAAAAATTACAGAAGCACAAGCAAAGAGCTTTGACCAGCTACACGAATCAATTGTAAGTTGCGCTCAAGAATCGGAAAATCTTGGACTTGGGCCAATAGCCTGTATTCTGTTTACGCTTGCAGGGTTGATGTGTTCAGGAGAAATAACCGGATTAAGATTGACAGAAAAGCTCGCAAACCAGGCAAGGGACATTGCGATCGAGGCAAAAGAGGAACTTTTCAGCGGTGAACAGGTTGGTAGATTACAATAAAAAAATCGTCAATCAATCGTCAACCAGTGAAAAATATTATTGTCAACCACATTGAAGCGATTTACTAAGAAAGGAGAATGAAGACCATGAAAATAGTTATTAATATCAAAACAGATAATTCAGCGTTTCAAGAAAACGCAGACGAGCTACAGGATATACTGGTAGATGCCGTGGAGCACATTGCACAAAGCAATATAAGGGAAAGGTTTTTGTATGACAGCAACGGCAACAAGGTGGGAAACTTTAAGGTAATAGGAAAATAAATCTATGGCAAGAAGAAACCAAAAGAAAGGGGATTAAAAATGATTATAAAATTCATAGCAAAGGACGGACGGGAATTTCTAACAAAGTCAGGCGGAGATATGCGAATAAAATACCGTGGCAGGAAGATCAAAGAACGCTGACCGCCGGTCATTAAATGACCAAAACATTGATATTTTTAACCGATATATCCCTTGTTGGCGAAGTTGACTAAGCTACCGTAAAGATTGAATATAAAAAATTGTAGATTTTATAAAAAATGACCAAAAGGGGGCTAAAATGATAGAAAATGGATGGACAAGAGAAATTTCAAAGCTAAAACAGGAAAACGAGAGACTAAAAAGGATAGTTTCAAACTACGAAGCAATGGAAAAACTTCGCCAGGATGGGTATATCCGACCACAAAAAGACCTGAAAGGTTCGATTGAGGAAAGCTGTGATCCTTTGGTGGCGTGAGTTTCGGGATTTTAGGGGGGAACGAATGGGATGATTTTTCGCTGTAAGTTGCTGATTAGATTACTATATTGCAGATTAGGGGCGCCGGGGAAGCGGCCTCACCCTTCTTTTCCCTTCCAATTTTCAGCCACTTACGATTTTTATGTTGTTAATTTTCTTTTTCTTGTGGTGTTTTATTTTCGGATGTGATAGGGTGTTGTTTAGATGTTGTTATTATATGGGAGTGAAGGGGCGTATCAAGTACTCTTCTAACCATAGGGTTTAGTTTTTTAGTAAATAAAAAAGGAGGTGTGTAATGCCAAAGAAGGCGGCAGCATTAGACATTAAAAGCGTTCGTGAAATTAGAAATGGGAGAAAAATAAGAATTAATAAGATGGTTTTTGATATAACTGGAAGTGATGAAACTGGGGAAGAATTCTCTTTAACCCACACAAAGCGAAATTATGGAGATTACCTTAAAAACTGCAATGCGGCCACTGACGGTCTCAATTACGATGCCTATCCCGTATATTCCGATTATTTCACCCACATTAGGAATTCGGAAGGAATTGCGCTTTTTAATAGACGTGATCTAATTTCGCTTATTGAAACTAGAAAGTTTGTTATATGGTAGAGCGTATTGAGGGGCATTTCTAACCACAAGGTTTTAGTTTTAAAAAAACAAACAGGGGGTACAGGGAAATGAAAAACTTTGTAAAGAAAAACAAAATAAGTATCAGTGTTGAGTGGGCCGATGAGAACAAAAATGCACCGGACTGGAAAAACGCCAACCATTACAAGGTCACACTCAAGCGTTCAGGTAGACAGCTAACAACATACTTTTCGCAGGGTTATGGTATAAGCGGAGAGCCAACAACAGAAAGTGTCCTTGATGCTCTTGCCTCTGATAGTTCTGGGGTTGAAAATGCGCGTTCCTTTGAAGATTGGGCCGATGAATATGGATATGACACGGACAGTCGGAAAGATGAAAAACTGTTCAAGGTTTGCGAACGACAGGCCGATAAGTTGAAGCGCTTCTTGGGTGATGAACTATACGAAGACCTTCTATGGAATACGGAAAGATTATAGGCTTCAAAATTTAGATTGATTAGTGTATATAGGGGATAAAAGTTTTAAGGGCATGTCTAACCATGATTGTTTATTTTTCAAATAGCAAAGAAAAAGCTTGACATTGCATATTTCAGGGTGTAGGATTAAATCAAAAAGGGGGTTTAACATGATCGAAAAATGCGAAAGATGTAAAAATTGGGAAGTTAGAAAAATAGGTAGCATTACCTTTGATTATGGTTTTTGTTCTTTTTTAACAGGCGAAGGGTGGGGGCTGGTGCGAATAATGGATGTTGACGGATATTTAACAACGGGTGAAGAAATTGTAACAAAGCCTGATTTTTGCTGTAACAACTTTGAAGCGAAGGGAGAATAGAGCGATGACGGAACAAGAAAAAGCGGAAAGAAGAGAAGCAAGGAAAGCGGATCGAGAAGCCAAAAAAGAACTTGACCGCATTGAATCAGAGAAGAACCAAAAACCTATCAAGACTATAACCATTACTATCGAATGGAAGCGGTCACGAACCTGGGGGTCAAATCCTAACGCCGAAGCTTCTGTAGAATATCAAGATGGTCATTATGAACGCCGTGATGGGTATAGGTGTAGTGGTTGTGGGTATGATAAGGAATCAACCGTCATTGCTGATATTTTCAACGATTTTCTGAAATACAAGCTTTGGGGTTTGGGAATAGAAAATATCAGGGGTGGGAACGGGAGTCTTGACGATGGCCCAGCTCCTTATGGTATCCACGTTTACGGTGATGCTAACCCTGGGTATAGTGGTGGTATTGGAACAAATTGTTATTATCGCATTGCTGAATTTATCGGTGGAAAGTTTGAACGCATAGCAAGCGGTAAGACTTTTGATGTTTATAAATATACGGATGGGATTTCCTAACCATGGATTATTTGAAAAGGGGGTATCATGGAAGTCACTAGAATTTATACCGAAAAAGATGTCACCTTGACCATAAAAAGTCAATTACCACGTGTTAAGGGTGACAAGGATGTTGTGGCAATACAAAAAGGAACACAGGCGATCACACTAACGGAACAAGAAGCAATGGAACTGTCTAACTTGTTAGACTTGTCGTTTAACTATTGATGGGAGGTGCAAAATGCAAGTAAAATTTCACAATTATGGAGAATATTCAAGTGACAATTACGGAGCGCATACCCTGTGTTTCACAGATTCAAGGGGTAATGATTTTTATTATTCTTACAAAACGCTTGTGGCATTCAGGGGAAGCAATGGCCTTGTGGTTCATCAAAATCGGTGGGGAACCACTACGGGGAAACATCTCAATTGGATTGATGGGGGCCAAAAGGATTCAAGGGTTGATAACGAGACTTTCAAAAAACTATACCAAGAACAATTTGGTACAGATTAGGAGGCAATGAAATGGACGAGTGCATAAAACAACTTGGTGAATTAAAACTTAGCATTTTGTTTGAAATATCTGACGATTTGGATAGCAAGCTGAACGAAAACGTACTTGCATCAGCTAATTACCGATTAGCCCTTGATTCAATAAATCAGGCAATCGAATTTTTAAAGATATCTAACGAACATTTAAAACGGGGGTGATTAAAGTGGATTACCCAGTAGCGTGTGATTTATGTAAAAAGAAACCGAATGGCAAAGAAGTATATCTTATAAAGGTTAGATTGGTTCAAGCCGAAAGCGTTGGCAGACCAAAATATATAACACTTTGCGCTGATTGCCATCCGGGTACAACAATTTGTAAGCTTTTGCACACAATGGAGGTGAAAAAATGAAGATAACGATAATTACAAGAAGGTGGATTAACTATGATGACGTTCCCCAGTGTGATGTTTTCGTTGGCAGGACAAGGGACAAAGCGATTGAAAGCGCAGTTGAAATTATGGAAGACTGGTGGCAGGGCTTTGCAGAAGGTGATCCAAGTCTTGCTTCAAACGACCTTATTTACAGGGAATATGTTAAATTCTGGGAACCTGAAGAAGCGTGGGATATCCAGGAACAGGGAATATAGAACGGGGAGGTGTGATTATGTTAGAAAAGATTAAAAGATTGGAAGAGCGCATTATGGTGCTCGAAAAACTGGTTGAAAATTATGAACGGATGGACAGGATTCGGTGTGGTGGGGTTGATTCAGTTTACAGGGAAATTAAGCCACGCCTTGATTATGAGATTGATGGCGAAGAAGGGGAAAATTAAACTTCTTACCAATGGGTTTTGTTTTCGTTAAAGATTTTACTTGACACTATATAAATTATAGCATATATTAAAATCAAAGGAGGTGCGAAGTGGAACACGTATCATATAATGAAACACTATATAAATCAAAAAGCATTGGAACCGTAGCGAAAGCGTATCTCAAAAAGCTTCCGCCTGAAGTCAACACTCTTGTTTCAAGGGGATATAGTGGTTGTTCGATAGCCGCCGCTATGTTGGCATTGTCAAAGAAACCGCTAACCCATATTGCAATAAAGAAAGCCAAAGAACGAACGCATTCAGATGTGGCGGGGCTATATTTTCATGGGAGGACAGTTGGGGCAATCGTTGACGATTTTGTTTCTTCTGGTGCTACGGTTCGAGCGATTTTAAGGTGGGATAAGAAGCACAGAGATATTATAAAGTATATTGTGGTTGGATGGAAGTCTGTTCATTATTATACGTCATTTGACATTCCGGTAATTGAAGTTGAAAAGCGTAAATAACCTTCCATCCATGGGGTTTTATTTCTAACCGAAGGGGGCTACAAAATGAAATCTGACCTAATCGAAGCGTTAAAATGTACAGGGTTTTTGATGTTTGTTGGGGTGATGCTTTTTACTTTATTACTGATTTGAAAGGAGAACCGAAATGATTGACAACACGCAAGATGTAATTGACAGCAGGGATATAATTGAAAGATTGGAAGAACTTACGGCAGAAGAAGAGGGTCTAATTGCAGACATTGAAGAAGCCGATGCAGACGAAGAGGCTGAAGCTAAGGAAGCGTTAAATTCCTGGCTTGAAGAAAACGGGGATGAACTTGACATCTTGAAGGAATTAAACAACGATGGAAGCAACTTCCCTGATTGGGATTGCGGTGCTACCCTTATCAACGAAGATTACTTTGAAGAATACTGCGAAGAACTATGTAAGGATATTGGAGACATTCCCTCTGACTTACCGTGGTATATAGCAAATCACATTGATTGGGAAGGGGTTGCCGAAGAAATTAAACAGGACTATGGAACGGTTGAATTTGATGGGCAAACATTTTACATTAGGGCGTAGATTTTGCTTGACTTTAACAGAACAAGATGATATGCTTAAATCAAAAAGGAGGTGCAAAAATGAAAAACGTAGATATCAAAATGGAAAAGGATATCATGGTAATCAAAGTTGATACCAAGAAAGATTTCGGCCCTTCTAAATCAGGAAAAACGATTATCATAGCAAGCACAGAAGGGAATAAGGAAATTGATGGTGTTGTGATCGGATTGAATGTTTACAGGCATAGATAGGGAACCCCAAAAATAAAAAAGGGGAGGAGATTAGCAATGCAGGCTACAGCACAACGAAACAGAATGTTGTCGAAATCGGTGATGCGAATGTCATATGAAAAACTGTTCCTGAAGGAAGTGGCTAAGGAAGAAGCGGTGGATGTTTCAAGTGAAATACTGCGGGTATCCAGGAAGATTAATTCGTTTAAAAATAGGATAAAGAAAGGAGAATAACTATGAAAAATTTAGCGAAGGTACACTACAAAAAGGTAAAGGGAAAGTACGTTATTGTGCAATTTGAGGGGTTTAAAACTACGTGGGAAATATCTGAAGCCTATGGCGACACTGTTTTTGAGAAGTATGTTGATACGCCACAAAGAATGTATCGGCGCGAGGATTCGGTTGAATTTATGGGTGAATCTAAGACGGTGTATTCTGTAAACCAAAAAATGGGCAAGAAATCCTTCATTGAAATGATCGACCTAATGAAAGAAGCGGGTCAAAACCTTGTAGACTCAATAAGAAAAGCAAGGGAACCAGAAATTAAAATCATAGAAATATAGGTGTGACCATGAAAACAATTATAGCAACCAAGACAAACACAAAGATAACGTCATTCAGGGAAGACGACGAAGTTGATGATTGTGTCGAAACGTATTCTAGTGATGGATATGTGGTTGAAGTTCGAGAATTGACAGAAGAAGAAAAAACGTTAGTCGGGGGTGACTAAGTGAGGCTTGGGATAATAGTAAACGAAAAATGTATTTGGAAGAGACACTTGGATGAAATTATTAGGCGACGTTCTGATGGTGGTTTTTATGAGGCATCTATGCCGGATGACTACAATATGTACAAGGCATGGGCTGACCTATTAAGCGGAACGCACCATTGGTATTTCAGGGAAATCGTTAAGCTACCCAAAAGGTGGTGGCAAAAAACTCAGAGGTATCAAAGAACGGGCTTTATTTGGGAACCATTAAATAGAAACGAGTTTGACATTATTACAAAGGAGGAAGAAATAAAATGTGGATAGCAATATTTATAGCTTGCATGTTGGTGGTTCTAGTGTGGTGTTTATGTATAATCGCAAGCAGGACAGACGAAGAAATAGGGAAGATGATGGAAAAAGACGAAGATTAGGCTTGACATTAACGGCCTTGTGTGATACAGTTTAACCAAAAGAATGGAGGTGTAAAAATGAAACGTGAATTAGCAGAAGCAATTGTAGAAGCTCTGAATGAATCCGGTTTTGAGGCTGAATTGTATGAAGATTATTCAGGCAGAGGAATGTACGGAAGAACCTGTACGGGGGTTAGCCTTGAAGGTGACATAGCGGATGCTCTTGAAGCTGTTATTTCTTGTGCCGACAAATTTGTGGACGAAGACCTTGACCCTAGGTTTAGCGTTGGAACCATACACAGCGATTCGCTTGGGTGTGGAACGATAATTTATTAGGAGTTTAAATGAAAGGATATTCTTGCATAGGTCTCCATTTACCAAAGGACAACAATAACATTGGTAGCGTCCTTCGTGCCTGTGGAAACTTTGGTGTTTATATGCTTGCCATTTCAGGAAGACGATATCGGAAAGCACCAACCGACACTATGAAACATCATAGGCATATGCCACTTTTACAGGTGGATGATTTACACAGCATTGTTCCTTATAATTGTGTTACCGTAGCGGTTGACTTGATAGAAGGTGCTATTGACCTTAGAAATTATGTCCACCCAAAACAAGCCTTCTATATCTTTGGCCCTGAAGACGGAACTCTTGGCGATGAAATCACTTCTTGGTGTAAGGATACAATCTACATTCCAACGAATCAGTGTATGAACTTGGCTGGAACGGTTCATGTTGTTTTGTATGACAGGCTATTGAAATGCGGATAACTGTTTGGCAAAGGTTTAATCCAAAAAAGAATGCATGGGAACACAACCACGTATCTGAAGGATGGGGAAACGGGGATTTTCCAACACCAAAATCTGAGTTGCAGAAGAAGTCTTGGCCGAAAGGGGTTTGGAAAAAGAAATTTGGGTATTTAACAGATAACACAATAATATATAGGGGATAATTATGAAAATTAGAGATGCACACGAAAAGTTAAAGAAGATGGCAGATAACAGACACTGTAACACAAGTTATTGCATTTCAAAATACAAACACAGGGAAGATGACGTGGTTAGTTGCTGTGTTTACATTGAAGGTTTTGGGCATTGTTTTGCAACCGATTTCAAAACAGCGCTTTTTAAAATGAAAGCACAAATTGCAACCGGAAAAGTAGAAGAAGACCAGGAGGAAGGATAATGGAAGACGCATTGATAGTAGTAGAAAAACTTGATGTTGCTGTTGTTTTCACGGAAGACGGCATGGGAAATCTTTTAGAACAAATAGAAAAAAGGGCGATGTCTTTTGTTCCAGACATTTCGACAGACCAAGGACGTAAGGATTTAAAGTCGCTTGCACATAAGGTAGCCCGTTCAAAAACCATTATAGACGACCTTGGAAAGGATATGGTTGACGATTGGAAGAAAAAGGCGAAGGTTATTGACGGATACCGGAAGGAAGCAAGAGATTTTCTTGACGAACTGAAGGATAAAGTCAGAAAGCCACTTACCGAATGGGAAGAAGAACAAAAGGCGATAGAACAAGAAAAGGCAAGAAAGGAATTAATTAAGAATCAGGAGCGTGTTGACAACCTACAGAAATATGGCGTAGTTCTTCCATACATGGAAGTTTCGCTTATGGAAGATGAAGAGTTTGATGCTGTTTTCACTAAGGCCAAGGCTGAGTTTGAAGAAAAAGAAGGGTTGAGACTCAAAGAAGAAGCACGGCTTGCTGATTTACAAGCAGAGCTTGATAGGAAGGCAAAAGAACAAGAGGAAAAAGAAGCGGAACTGAAGGCAAAACAAGAAGCGTTTGAAAAAGAAAAACGTGAAGCTGAAGAAGCTAAAAACCGTGCCGAATTTGAAGCAAAAGCAAAAGAAGAAGCACGACTCTTAGCTGAAAAAGAATTAAAGGAAAAGCTTGAACGTGAAGCAGAAGAAAGGGATGCGCTAGAACAGATCAGGAAGGATGCTGCAATTCGTGAAGAAGCCTTAAGGCCAGACAGGGAAAAATTGCTTGCATTAGCTGATAGGATACGATGGATAGAACCTCCAGATGTGGTATCTGATGAAGCAATTATTGAATCTAGAAATGCTCTTGCTTCTATACATTCGGTAGCTGATACGCTTACAAAAAGAGCGGAAGCAATGAAATAACGATTAAAACCAAAGGAGAACTAAAAATGAATAAAGAAACTGTTGAAATGGAATTGACAAAAAAAGACGAAACACAGGCGGAGGTTACAGCACCAAACAAGCAAGATGCGTTCTTAGACTTGTTGGAGCGACTTGTAACCAACCCAGATGCAGATGTTGAAAAAATGCAACGCATCATAGACATGCAGGAACAGGTTCTTGACCGAAGCGCAAAACAAGCATTCAATGCAGCAATGACACGAGCGCAGAACAAAATTGAACTTGTTGTGGCAAGAGAAAAGAACGAACAGACCCACAGCACCTACGCCGACCTTAAGGCGGTTCTAATGTCTGCCAAACCGATATATACCGCAGAGGGTTTCTCTCTTATGTTTTACGAAGGTGAAACACCAAAGGAAAACCACATCAGGATTTGTGTCGATATCATGCACGAACAAGGCCACACTGAAAAACGACACGTTGACATGGCAATCCAAACAACCGGAATTGCGGGGAAGGCCATGATGACACAAATACACGGGGAAGCATCTGCGTTTATGTATGGAAGGAGATATCTTACCTGTATGATCTTTAACATACCAACAGGTGACGATGACGATGGGAATGCCGCAGGTGATGTTGTCTATATCAGCGAAAAACAAATAGAAGAATTAACGAAAGAACTCAAGGCAAGAGCTGGTGTTCAGAAGTTCCTTGAGCACATCAAGCTTGAGTCTCTTGCAAAAATTCCTGCCGATAAGTTTGAAAAGGCAATGAAAACAGCCCTCATGGGCAAGAAAAAAGAACGTCAACCCGGAGAAGAAGGCTAGTGAAAATTGTAGAATGTGTCCAATACAGTCCAGAATGGTGGCAAGCAAGGGCGGGGGTTCCAACTGTTTCTCAATTCGCAAAAGTTGCCACTAAAAAGGGAATAGCCTCCGAATCAAGACGTGGATATATAAATCAACTTGCCGTTGAATATATAACCGGTAAACCGGCAGGTTCTACGTTTATGAGCTATGCCATGAAAAGGGGGCACGAAGAAGAAGGCAAGGCTAGGAGCTTGTTTGCTTATATAAATGACATTGATGTAATTCAGACAGGGCTAATCTTTCCAGATGAACAACGCCGCTACGGTGCTTCTCCTGATGGACTTTTGGTTAACTCTGGTCTTGAAATCTATTGTCCTGAAAGTCCGGTAGCTGTAGAATGCTTTCTTCATCCCGAAAAAGCTCTCGATCTTTCAGGCAAGTATCAGCAAATCCAGGGTTCACTACTAATTTCAGAGTATGACTTCTGGAATTTCATGGTTTACTACGATGGGCTAGACCCACTAATAATGGAAATTCCACGTGATGAAAAATACATAGACAAACTCAGAAAGGAATTGGATGACTTTGTTCTTGAAGTTGTGATGACAGTCAAACAATTAAAGGCAAGAATTGGAAAATAGTCTTGACTTAACAACCCTAATGTGGTATAGTTTAACCAAAAGAATGGAGGCAGGAGATGAGAAGCACCAAGTTAATTCATGTTAACGATATAAGAATGGACAGGCATCCGTTAAATGAAAGCACACTTTCTTTAATAAAGCATATGGAGCGTGGTGGTTCAGTTCCGCCCATAAAGGTGGCAAGACTTAAGGGGGGAGGGTATTTGATTCGTGATGGCAGACACAGAGTAACGGCATCTAAACTATTGGGCAGAAAAAGCATTGAAGCTAAATTTAGTGAAACACCGCTAAGTGCATGAAAGGATTAATTGAATGGACGAATCTTATGCTGTAATTCTAATAATAGGGGTAATAATCGGGTACTTTTTAAAGACACTCGACATTGCGTCTGAAAAACGAAGGATGCGGAATCAACTGAGCCGGTGGTCGTGGCCAAAGGAAACGAAATGAAATTTAGACGAACAGGAAAAGCTACAGTAGAAGAAGTTGTGCTGTTTTTACTTGTATGCACCATGGTATTTCTTCTTATCTTTAATACCTATGTTCTTGAAAATTCAAAAGCATCTCTATCTGTCTGTAATGAAATGCTTATAGTGCAAGAAAAACTTATCGTTGGGTTGTTGGTTGAATTAGACGCAACAAAAACAGCATCCATTATAAAAACAAGAGACAGAATAATCCAACTACAACCTAAACTAGACTCATCAATAGCCACTGAAATAGCCGTATCAATAGAAGATAATTGCAAAAAATATAACATTCCAAGTAATTTAGTAATCCATTTAATAAGCAGGGAAAGTAGCTTTAACATATTTTCTCGGTCAAACAAGGGCGCAATTGGTTTGATGCAGGTACGATTTTCTGTCCACAGAAAAATGCTTAGGGAAATGGGAATACCAAACGTCTATTCGCTATATCACATAGACAACAACATCAATGCAGGGTGCAGAATATTGTCGCAACGCCTATCTAAATCAAAAAGTGTGTCTGACGCCCTTCAGGGATATGTTGGTGCTAAGAACAAAAGAACAAAACAGTATGCAAACGACATCATAGGAATGATGGACGAATATAAAATAAGCGGAGGTGAAGCATGAAAATTGATTGGGACACAGAATTGATAGCGTACATTGAAGACGGGGAAAGTTACTACGATTGCCTTAAACGACTTATAGACGAATGTGGAACACAGCAAAGGGTTGCCGATATGTTGAAGATAGACGTAAGAAGCATATCCAACCTATTCTACAGCGTTGAGCATCAAACACAGAATGGGAATCAGTCAAAGGCTGTAGTAAACCACACAAAAAGATTTTTAGATTCAATCCACAGGGGTTTAATTTCCAAGGGTGTCAACATTACAAGGGAAGGTCTTATTTCCTTTCTTAAGTCATCGGAAGGACAGGAATTTATAAGGGCAAAAATAACTTTGGGGGTGTAGCAATGGACGAGTTAATAGAAGAATCGTTTGAAATGTTGGAAAGAATTCAAGCAAAACTAAAAGAGATACGTGATATATCAGAAGTAGATGATGAAGTAAGCCATAAAGAAGAAGTTGAAGACATACAGTATTGGCTAAATGACCTTTGTAATAGGTTGGGGTTGCTATGAATCTAACAATCGTAGGGGTGGTAGACAGGGGAATAAAGGAAGTCACTGTTTTGGTAGACACAAGGCCGTACACTTTTGAGCTTGATTCACAGTATGCGCTTGAAGAATTCTATCGGTTACATGACAGTGGACATAACGGAAAAGCACTTAATTGGCTGAAAAAATACAATGTAAGGGGGAAGGGAAAATGAAAGACGGATTGTATGAAGGAACTTATAACCATAAGGGGTATTTTTTTGTTTGCAAAAACAATAAAACCACAATATGGGCACGCTCAAAAGGGGTTGCTTTAAATGCTCCAGTGGCTGGGGCACCAACAGTGGCACAACAACAAACGGCAAAATGGATTTCCTACATTTATCCTTCTGACGGAATATGGAAAAACAAGTGGTGTTTCTTTGCTTTAAAGGGTAACAAATTTACCGGAGCATTTGATAGCGTGGAAGGCGTAAACGGTGCGGTTAACAAGGGGTTGTTCCCATACTTACTTACACAGAAAAATACAAACGACATATTTGAATATGTTTCTCCACTTCCAGCTTCACGTGTAAAGCTTATTTCCGGTGAATACATACTTACCCTTGAACCGCCTAAGTCTGACTTCGATATCTACGTCAAGCAATTCGGGTTTTTCAATGAAGTTTACGTTGAAGATGTAATCAGGTTCGCAAGAGAAAACTATCCGTGTTGGGAATCGTGGCTTTTAAAGCACGGAATCCCATTTAAGGAAGAAGAAATAGGGGTTGGGGATATTGTTGAAGTAGTTGACGATGGAAAAAGGTATCCTAGCGGTGCCATTCTTGCAAAAGAATTGGGAGCAAAAAGATTTGTTGTCAACAACCACCACAAAATTGGTGAAGATAATGGAAAGAAGGGTAGGGTTATTGCTATTGGGGCAGAAAAAATTGCCCTTGTTGATGTAATATCAGAAGAAATCCTTGTTGGAATAAAGGGATTAAGGAGGATACGATGAATCCACTAAACGTATGCAAAGAAAACATATGGACGTACAGGCAGAACAGACCTTCACTTATTGCTAAAGACCTTGCTGAACTGTACGGAATTGACAGGAAAGAGTCGTTGTTAATCCTGATGGCACGTGGAGTCTTTAAGTGGTTTGCAGTGAGGCGTGACATAATCAGACTAAAAAATAAGATGAAGGTATCTGTACGAAAAGCACAGGAAGACATTGTGGATTACAAATACATTCTAAGGCATCTTCCCAAAGATTTAACCTCTGAAATCCGCAGTGCAGTCAAAAATCTGTACTACACGAAGGGATATCTCAGGGCTAAAGAAGAAGATCGTGCCGCATTGAGAAAACTGTGTCATTCCGAACGATGGCAATGTCCTCCAAGGGATATTGAAATCATGGGGGAGTTTAAATGAAGCTCACTGACAAAACATAATAACGTGAAACGCAGAATATGATTTATGTTGGTGATAGTTAATAGCATTGACTAAAGTCTGAATAATGAATGGTTCTTTTGCTTGGAGGAAATATGGACGAACCTACAATCAATCAAATGTCGGATAACAGGGTTCTTGAGGTTTTAAAAGAACTAAAGCATCAACAACACGGCAAGTCTCCGTCTAAATACTTCTTTGCGCTGGGTCATGCCATACGCTTTATCGAACACGCAAAAGAACCCACAAATGCAGCGGACGGGGATAACACATGCCCTCACTGTGGGCGGCAATTATTTACTTACTGTTCGGTGTGCGATGGCAAGGTAGTCCGCCGCTGATTAGAATGTTATAAATTGAGGAGGTGAAACGTGCATCCAGAAGCATATGGACTAACTGAAGGCCAACGGCAATGTATTGTCCAAATGGCCAAATCTCGTTGCCATTATGAGGCGTATTTAGCTGATCGGTACGGGATATCAATATCAGCAGTTAGAGATATTTGCGCTCAAATGGGTAGTTATGTTTGCAAGCGCATTGATAACGGAAAACATGTAGATGGATATGATTTATAACCCACCGTTGCACCGGACCCGCAACACTAATTGGTGGAAGTACAAGCAATTGGTAAAAAATTAATTAATGGTATAAACAGAAAGGAGGTGGTTAATATGGAAATATTGGCAATATTGATAGCCGTTGTAATCTACACCGTTAATAAGTAGGCAAAAGAAAACGCCCTAGTTCGTATTGAATTAGGGCGTTGCTTTTTACCGAACACCCTTAAATTTAAGCATAGGATATCTATTCATAATTTCTTCAGCAAAAATCCCTTCAGTGTACGTGTCTAAATAGATGTTGTATCTAAACGAAACTCCAACGTTTGGGTGTATCCCGAACATCGTTTGTGATGGCCTTGAACCCTTCGCTATGCGTTCGCTTAAATCATCAGACCCTACTGGGGAACCGTTCATTATGGTATCGGCATCGAAGTAGATTCCGGTTCCAGGGTGGTGAAGATGCGCATACGCAATAATGTCGTAGTCGTGTATTGATTGCCACCCTGCGAACTTCGCTCTAGCAGCAGGTGTTTCTGTTTGCGGTGGTGCTTCGTGCCTGATATGAACGTTATGCCCCTTTACTGTAAAGTTTTTATATTCAGTTGTTGTAGAATATTCAACGGTAACACCTTCAGTGTTGTGTGCAAGGACATATAGTAATTGATACACCAAATAATCAAAGTTGTTGTCTGGTGGGGCGTATTTCCCTTGCCTTCCATGGTTTCCCCTAACACCTACTATTCTTACCGGAAGTCCAAGCATCTTTATTGCCAACACTATATCCCATATTGCAGCGACTATTAAAGATGTTTGGTCTCCAAAGAAGTTCAGGTCTTGATTAATTTCCTGGTTTGCGTAAATTCCAGACCCGTCAACAAGGTCTCCTAGAAGGGCAAGCACAAACTCATCAACGTTTTTTAACCCGACATGTTTAGTTACAAGCTTTATTATCTTTGCCTTTAGTACTGCCATTTTGTAGGCTAGAATGTCTTTGTTAAACGTTGGAACCCCCGATTCATCAAACACTATCTTACCACTATGGGTACAGCTAATTAACTGCACTATGGTTTCCTTATCCCCACGGCTTGGAACATAAACTTCTCTAGGCCGATCTAGGGCACTTTCTACATTCATTACTAGGTTTGCTAGTATCTTTCTATAGGCGTGTGGTATGTTCTTTTTTAGACCTGCCATGTGTGCTAGTCTGCACGATTCTTCATCGTCCTTGAATTCTACTTCCTGTCTTTTTGGTTTTAGCGAACTAAGCCTCCTCCGTATCTGTCTTTTTGAATATCCACGGCCATCTTTTGCGCCACGCCTTCTTGTTTCCTCTTGTATTTGTTTTGTTGTCCACTCTGGATGCTCTATAAATATGTCTTCTATGATATTGCTCATTTTTTCTCCTTTAGTTTTGATTTGATTCAAAACACGGATTGGACACAGATTGTTTTGGTGTGATTTTTAACAAGACTACCGATTAGTTCCCTAATTTATACGACCACCATATTAACAATACGCAGAATATCAAAACAAATAAACCGCCCATTATTCTACCCCCAAACATCTTTCTATGCAGTTTCTTTCTTCCGTAAAGATAACATCGTATCTATATGCTATACTGCCAAGTTCACGATATATAAAACAACCATTTTTATATCTTTGTCTAATGTCTGCCCAATTGACACCCTTAATGTGAAGCATTTCATGCATATCTTTTTGGTTTTTCTTGTGAAGCTCTTTGTGGGAATAATACGATAATGCCAACATGGATACGCTATTTCTTATCCAATCCTTTTGTCTCCACACAAAATAATTGGCAACTTCTTCTTTAGGAACATTGAACACTCGACTATCAAACGTGGCAATATTGTCATCGTCTTCCATAACTCGTGTAAACAATGCCGATGCCATTCCAGCAGAAACTGAAGCCATTTTCTGAACGTTATAATTGAACCACGCATCTGTGGTAAGGGTGTCAAAATCAGTTAAAAGAATTGAAATTTCGTCTGATTGCACATAAGCACATTTTGCACCCTGCATTCCTTCCATTAACTTTATGGCGACATAATCCATTCTATTGCAAAACTGTCTATCAAATGGTTTTTCACAGTTCTTTGTCAGGGTGTGGAAGGCTCGTCCGTCGGGTCTAATTATAACGGGCACTCTACGTGTAAGGTAAAACCTATACCTATCTTCGTAGTTTTTCTTCATCCTGTCGCCAAGATTATCCATTCCACTTGCGCCTTCTTCGTTCTTCACGTACAGCCATTTTAAGGTCTTCCCTTCGCTGTCTTCGTGGTGTTGGGAAGTCTGTTGCTATTCCAAATTTTTCCGCTCTTTCCTTAAGGCTCATATTCTTAAATATCATTTAATTCCCCTATATTCCGCTTCTTGCCTTTTAAGTTCTTCATCTTCATCTATGAACTTTGGACAGTTTGGATTGTTTGGATTTCCTTTTAAAAAACAAATTCCATTTCCTGCAACGCCCGTTCCTGCATAACATTTCAGAAAATTGCACTTAGGTCTGTCTTCTCTAAGTTTTCCAAACACTTCTTCCAATACTTTTTCTTCGTTAGTCACTTGCCTTCTCCTAGCGCTATAATGCCCATCGAAACATAAACAATAACGTCAAGAAGTTCGTCTATCCGTTGTTCGTTTGAAAGCTTGTATTGTTCAATCATCTTCTTTTCTGCTTGACCTAAAACGAAACCAATTCCATGATGCTTGTAAATATCATGCCATGGTTGTTCTTCAAACTTTACGCTAGTGGCGTGGCGTTCTTGCCCTTTACCAGAAGAAGCCCTCTGATATGCCAGTTCCAAAACCACACGAAGTGATTTAAAGCCTTCATCTTCTATTGTCATATTAGTCCCTATACCTTACACCGAACCTTAACCTCATATGCTTCTCCAAGTTCAGAACCAAAAGGGTTATAGCGGTGGATATGGATTGCTTCAACGCACAATTTGGTTGCATCCTCAAACGCCCTTAACTCTGACAGAATATGCATCTCTAGCTTCGCTTTTAGTATTTTTGCTTCTTCAATGTCCATAGCACACCCTTTAACCCTTCTGCCGAATCAACCACTGCATAGCAATCTTCGTCTTTTACGTTTTCGTTATACTTATGCCTCACTAGGATTACCCGTTTATAGAATTCTTTAGGAAATTCTGGATAATCTTCAACTATCAGTTTTGTTTTTAGTGCAGTTACTTTATCTGTACCATGATTAACAAAGTCAATTGTATAGTTATTGAAGTATTTATTTAACCACCAAAGCGTATGGTTTCGCCAAGACTCAGCTTGGAAAGACATTATGTGTGGATTGGGGAATAGTTCTTTTATAACTTCGTAATATTGTGTTGGGGGTGCATCCTGTAAAAGTTTAAGGTTCCCATTAACTATTTCGACAAGGCTTTTCCCGTCAAGTCTTTCGTGCCAATCGTTTGGTTCTCTTCCAAAAACTTCATATGCAAGAAACCTTATTACCCCATCCAAATCAAATGTTATCAAACCGCCTCCTATCCGCCCATTTCAGCGATTACTGCATCCCTGTCCTTCACCATTTTATATAACCGCTTAATCTCATCTGAAGCAATAGAATCGTAGTCGTCTCGTTCTTTAATGTAGTCAGCAATCCAAACCCACCCACCTTTAGACTTTACTTTTTTGACATCAATATTGCCAAGGTCTGTTTAGCCTATGAATTCTTCTGAAACTATATAGTCTATTACAATTCTTTCGTCCGCCTTGTTGACCATATACATGTCAATGAGTTCAAAAATAGTCCTCTTTTTGGGCTTAGAAACACTTCCATCCTTGTTCCGCATCCAAAACGTTACTATCTGTTCAGTCTTGTATGCTCGGTTTATTTCGTCCACCGCATCTGCTTCGTAGCGTTCCATTCTGATACTTCCGCCTTGTGTTTCACAATCCATTCTTTAAAGTTCCCTTCTACGTTAAATTCGTTTCTAATTTCAGCTTCAAGCTCATTTAGAACATCTGGGTAGTATGATACCCCTGTTCGCCCAGATGCATATTCCCTGTGTCTTTTTTTTAACCCAAACCATCGCCTTCTTTTTGCAACTGAACTTTCAGAACAATCCATAATTTCTGAAATAATATTGTCACAATTCTCGCATTCATAGTTAAGAAATATCAGCAAGTCCATAATATCATAATCTAACCCTTTGGCTTTAATCCCCATGTCAAGCCTGTGTTTTTTTATTGACTGCCAACTGCACTTAAGCTGTTTGGCAACTTCCCTATCAGGAACATGCCTATTTATCATTTCTTCTGCAACAAACCAGTTAATCATATGTTTTGACTGTACTTTTCTTTTCGCTCCCAGGTTAAAAGTGAACGTAATGTGTCCAATGCTGCCAATGAACCCTTTATGCTTTCGAGACACGCCTTATATTCTGCTTCAGCTATAACGAACTTTACCTTTAGGTCTGCAACGCTATCATTTCCCTTAGCTATTGTTTCCACAAGTGTTACCTTTTCACCCTTTAACCGAAGCCTAGCTATTTCTACCGCTAAGGCTTTTCTGTAATCACTTTGCGCATCGGCTTTTTTTGTCGCAAGGGTTACTATTTCGGTGTTCTTTTTTTGGAGTTCCAAGTTATGCTTCTGCATGGAATCCATTATGCCCTGTGGGTTCATTCTTCTTCCTCCACCGCTTCTGCGTCACAACAAAGACTTTTCCACATAAACCTGTTGTCTGACACAATAGAACCCATGCAGTCACTTCTACCGAATCCAACATTTACCAATTCAGTTTCACACTCTTTTCCGCATTCGCTACAAATCATATTTAATCCTTTTGTTTTTAATTTACTTATACCACAAATTATTCCTTTTGTCAAGCATTTTCTGCGACAAAAAACCCCACTGGACGCTATAATCTCAGTGGGGCGATGGAAGAATATTTCTGTTGGGAAGAACATGCCGACAACTACCATCAATCGTTAAAACCGATAATCCCAGTTGACTCTTTTACCTAGCTCAATGTGGCAGTGTAAGTGATGGTTCCAAACAGAATTATCATCAGCAAGTAGAAAGCCGACATATCCATATCTTGATAGATATCCCTTAATCCCTGAACTGACCAAAATCCGTGACTCTGGGAAAATGTCGTGAATCATCTTGAGGAAAAGGTAGTTCGTTTCCCCATCGAACATTTTAGGATTGATGCGCTGGTGTTCATCGTCTAGCCAGATATTTTCAAGTAAGTCTTTGTCGTGCGAACAGTGGGTGAGATTTTCCCCAAATGTGAAATAATTGATATCAAATGTAGAAGAAGTTTTGTCATTGTGGTAGGTGTGTCCCCCAGACCACGCCGAAGCGTCACCCATAACCAACTTAAGAAGATTTTCAAAGACATGGCGAGGGCACTTTTTGTATAAACGAGGAAGTGCTACTCTCAGAATGTCAGCGTAGATAGGCTTTAACCATACATATCCTTCACGCCCCTGAAAGTTCCATGGTTCACCCGATCCATTTATCTGCACCCTTGAATACTTTGGGATATATTGTTCTGGAATGTAGTCGCTGAGGTAGACCTTGGGGTCTTCGATTACAACCACTGTTTCAACAATTGGCTCTTCCGTTGGTGTAGATTCGTCTGTCTGACCAAAATAAAATCCCGGTGGATGGGTTGACCATGTTTCAACAACAGCATCTACAGTAAATTCTTCATCGACAATCTTCCGCACATCAGGAAAATGGTCGTAACAATACTCCAATGTTAGTTTTTTTCTTGCCGCTTCCCAATCAATCATTGTCGTATATCTCCACGTTTCTTCCACTTGAACCATTAATGACGTTTCCACGTAAATTTCCACCTAAATCGTTTGAGAAAAACCGCACATCACTGCACGAATCTCCACGTATATCAAAAAGCCTGAGTCCATATTCACAATTAGTTACTACGTTGCCAAAGCCAATTATGTTTTTACCGTTATTAAGTCTAATTCCATCACAGAACGCATTGTTTATAACATTGCCAAATATGGTGGCACTTTCTATCGGAGTATAATCGTTATTTGTATCCAAGTATATTCCACAGGGTTTGGTCTTTTTGTTGTTTACGGTGGCCCAATGGCTTCGGTTGCAATGAGATACAATGTTTCCGCTTACTACAACGCCATCACCGCCAACATGAATACCGTGGTGGTCATTAATGTAACTTATTGTGTTATTAGAAATAACATTATCCTTATTTCCTTTTGGATAGTAGGTTATTCCGTCTGCTATGCAGGTGGTTATTTCATCGTTCTTTACGGTGTTGCATGATATTGTGTTTCCTGAACCGTTATTTCCCTTTATTCCACCTTTATATGACTGAAAACAATTGTTCCCCGTTACCTTTCCATTATGAACTTCGTTGAAAAAACAAATACTTGCACTTCCACAATACGAAAAGTCGCTGTCTTCTATTCTTACGTTTGTTCCATTCCTTAGCACTATTCCGTATGCTGGTATATTCTTTATAGTTACATCCCTTATCAGAACGTCACCCATTAAGGAACTTCCCGAAGTGCCGTAGATGAAAATTCCATTCATGGAAGAACCCTTCTGCCAATAACCTGTGGATGGATTCTTGTTGTGGTTGTCTGCTAATGCCCTATAGATATCTTCCTTTCCGCTTACTGCGGTATAGCTTACGTACTGACCTTCGTAATAATCCTTATTGCAGTCCCATTCGCCACGCCATTCCATGTTACCGTCAATTTCAATTCCAAGTATCTTAACGTTCTTTACATTAGACCCCTGAATTACTGAACCTGAAGTTCGTTCGCAGTTTATCTTCGCATTATATCCAATGAGCGTAACATTGCTTCTCATTACGATGTTTTCTGTGCTTTGATAAACACCCGATAGCCACACTGAACCACCACCATTATTGCTTGCTTCACGAATCACGTGGTTGATTGCAGAAGTGGTTTTGGTTTCAACGGAATAGTCGTTTGCGAAAACAAGTCCTGTGGATAGAACAAAAAATAAAATTGGTGTGATAAGCCTTTTCATATTTTTTCCTTTTTGATTTAGCCTATCATGTTTTATTGGAAATGTCAAGTCTTTTATGCGTCAGGAACAGAAAAGTCCATGCTTATTTCATATGTCACGGTTAATTGTGCCGCATCAGCAACGGTAGAAGTGGCAACGAGCACATTTCGCTCAATCATCTGTGGACTTCCACTCCCCCACATGGTTCCATCCCAATATAGCCCGGTTTCTTTGACTACTATTGCCCCTCCTGAATTGTTATTAAAAACTCTTTCGAGGGTACTTTTCCATGTAGTTGCTGCATAACTTGGAATACCCATAGAAGTGCTCGCTAGGTGGCTCATTTGGCCAGTGGAAACCCCGTTGACAATTTGTGCCCCCAAAGCGTATTGATCTATGTTAAAGGCTGTATCGTCAGTTCCTATTACAATTCCAGTACTAGAGTCTCCTAAGCTAGCATAAAGGCCGTCATTTCGTTCCACATACCCACTAGCAGAACCAAAAACGACTCCACCTGTGGTTTTCTTTGACATATACCCTGCACCAAAAGTAGAGCCCCCATCCCCCCCAGAGTCCCCTGCCATTCCAAACATCATGTTCCAGAAGTTTCGTGTAAAAGAGTGCGCCCTTTCCTTGTTGTCCGAAACCAGCGCCCCGTTTTTATCATGTACCTGCATACGGATAAACACATCTGGTGGCGGTGGCACTCTAAGTTCTAGACACATATCTTTAAGATTTTTAAATTTTTGTTCTTCTTTTAAATCTAACATGGTTTCTCCTTAAGGCGCTTTGTAGAACAGGCTATGTGTTCCACCCTGACTGCCTGATGTATTTATTGCCGCACCGCCAGCGGTAGCCGAAACATTAAATGTGTTATCTGTTTTATCTTTTACAAAGTAATGAGTATCTTCTACAATTCCAGTTGGTAGGGTCCCTAACGTGGAAAAGAAAATTTCATGTTCTTCCGATAACCCGTGAGATGCATATGTAGCCACGCATGGAGATGCTATTGTAAGTGTAACGGGTGAAAGTTTATTATAAACCACTAACGATGGAGTCCCGACTGACGCAAAAGCTTGAACTGAAACTTCGATAGTATCAGACATTGGTGTTGCGTAAACAGCGGATGCACTTGAAGAAGCAAGCGATGAAATAGATACTGTTAATTCTGGAACGGCTATATATCTTGCAGTATCCGGCATGAACATAAACTGTGGATTAAAGTCTATTTCTGTTTCGGTTATTGCTATTCCGACAATTTGGCCCGTTGATTGCTGTGCTATGGCTCCCTCCGTTCCAAGCTTTAATATACTTCCTTTTGTCCACGACCAAGCGTTGTTTTTTACAAACCCCCTCCAGAGGAACAGCCCACTATCGTCTGCTCCAATGGTGGCTAACGACATATATCGTCCGGGCATTTTTGCATCGTCTATTCCAGAAGCTTTCCATATCTTGCCGTCCGATTTTACATATCCAACCTCACCAAAAACGAAGCCTTCCCCAACTTGTAGCGATGTTTTTATTCCGTTCCCAGTCAGGTTAGTGATTGAAATGTTTGTAGTTAATGAACCAGTTCCAGTAAATTCGTGTAGTCCGACATAGGCTGATGAACTTTGTGCTGTTGGCGTTGCTATCGTTTGGCTGTCGAAAATTCTTGAATCGTATGCTTCACAGTTAAGTGTTGTTTGAATGGTTTTTTTTGTTGTTCCAATAACACGGTAAGTTGTGTCTGTAATCGAACGATCTAATATACTTAAACCAATTACGTTTCCACAATCTACGTCAGTTGCATCTGTTCCACATAATATTGATATTTTCTTATCAGCATAAATCGACCTTCCATATATATAGGAAAGTAATTTTTTTGCAGTTACGTCTTCACTGATACATTCAGTTTCAAAGGTCTTGTCAACGCCGAACGTAGAGTTCACTGCTATTGATATCTGCTTTTCTCCATTATCGTAATTCAGATATGCTGTTTTTATTGTTGAGTTAGAGGGTGTTACGCCATACGAAAGAACATCACAGTTGTTGTAATATCCGTCATTTTCCCCAAACGAAGCTACGGATGAACCTATTCCATCTACTGTAAGCTCCCATTCATCTGAATCGTTTTTTGACAACCATGAATGGCAGGCAAATAGAATGTCATCAATTGAATCCCTAACCTTTGTTTGTCTATGAAGCGAAACGTCACACATCCATGCGTCGGTAGAAAGCGAAGATGCTGCCGTTGCAAAAGAAGACAGGTTTACCGATTCTTCAAGTCCCCAAGTTGAGTTGCTTGCAATTGCCTTTATTATATCTGAAAAATTTCTATTGGCTATAGAACCGCCAAGTTCAAGTCCTTTTACATCGGCATAAATGGTTAAAAATTCATTAGAAAAACCACGCTGTTCTCCTGTAAATCGAATAAAGGCATATCCTGCGAATGGGGATGCTTGTGAACCATCATAAAAAGTGTACAGCGTTGAAGATGCAAGCGACCCATCTTCCCATTTTACACCCATTCCGTTTGTGTGATCTATCCACAGTCCTTCGACAACGCCATATCCAACTAGATAGTCATAGTGATCGTCAGCAGTATTGTTTTGAATATTCGGGCATGGAACATTGCGACAGTATCCGAAGTTTATAGGTATTGCTTCTCCTATATTTATCGCTGTATCGGTAAAAACGTCTGTTGTAACAATTCCTTTTGGAAAAAGCGTTTCAAATATTTCATCATCACGTGGTTCAATGGTTATTGACGCTTCAATGCCAAGCGTGTAATTTGTTATATTACCAGTAGCAATGTGCTTTGAATCTCTTTTTAAAACAACCCAACAGGTTCTAAGGTCTTCCTCTGCTGCAATTTCATCCCACGTTGGGTCAACACCATTATCGACATTAGCTAGTCTGATTGTTATTGATTCGGTTCGTTCAACACCATAAAAAACATCAGGTATGGACTTAGAAACTTCAATGTCTTCTATTATATCACCACGATAGTCAACGCCATCAAACGTTCCACCCTCAAGGGCAACATATATAACGTCGGAACTTCTGTGTATTTCGCAGAAAAGATTCATATTCTTTCTCTAAGTCTTATCGAGCTTCCGGTTATAATATCGTGAATTGTGTATGTTCCTTTATAGTTGTCGTCCCTTAAACAGAAATACACCTTTGATGTGTCAGTTGTAATGCAGTTGTTTTCGTAAAAAATTATGGTATCTGATATATTTGTATTGTTAAGTGTCGTAAGGTCTGATTCAGAAGTAAGGCTTCTCTTGCCAAACATAAGTGTTCCCACCCACCTTATCGGCCCACGTTCTGTCCTTTCAACGTGTCCAGACTTCAGTTCAAGGTCTTCGTATGCTCGTTCAGCACCACGTTCATATCCTTCACTCATGTTCGTTGACATTTCATTTCCTGAATCAAGTATCCCAACCCTTCCGATTTCCCACTTTGTTGTATAGTCGCCAACCGCAGTAGCCGTTTCTGGAACGCATATAGCCAAGAATCTATAATTAAAAGACACTAAGGGAATATATGCCTTATATCTGTTCACCTGAGCATCTTTACTTATTGTTATTCCAGTTGTCGCAAACGTTGCACCAGACCAATCTGTTGAAAGGCTTGAAGCGTGTCCTAATATAGAACACGTATCAAAGTTTACATCGTCTAATATAACAGCGGTAGCCGTTTTTGCGACACCCATATCAATATACATTACAGGGTTTATAGAAGACATGCTTGCAGAATCCATACGCCACCTTCGTTTAAGGTTTGCGTGGTTCATCACATTAACAGCGGCAAAACCAGTTGCGGTTGATTGTACAGTAATGCTTGCCGCAGATGCTGTTATTATATCTCCTGAAGTAAATATTGCCATTAGCGACCCCTAGCCGTTTGCTGTGTTAGTTTTCTTCCCAAAGAAGAACGCATGAAGTTTTCGACTTCAACCCTGACTTCTTTTGCGACTTCCTTTGGTTTATCGTTTCCGTTTATAGTAATGTTGAAGTTTACCTCTACCCCACCAACAGCAAGTTCAGGGTAATCATATCCGGCAGGAATGATTTGTTCACCTTCATGTACGTAAGCGAGTCCTGTTTCAGGTACATAATTAGTGCCTAACTTATAACCACCAAACTGCTTTTCCCACCCCTCTGCTATTATTGGGTACTTTTTGAATATGTCCCAAATACTATCCTGTGGAGTGAACCACATTGATTCACCTTGGGCTATGAGGTTCATAATATTACCGGGATAGAAGGTTTCGGTTGCGCCAGGCCCCCACTGTGCAGAAACATCATAAACCTTTCCAACTTCACCGGCTCTTAATGCGTTTTGGTAAGCTGTCGTGATTGTTTCCCATTGCCCAATTAACCATTCAGGCATTTCGATTTCGGCGCTACCGCCACCACCACCGCCACCACCGCCCCCTCCTCCGGTTCCACCATCAACATTAACTATGAGTTCTAGGGCTTCGATTGCGTCACGTATTTCCCTGAGTGCGTCAAGCTGGTCGATAGCCACTTCCCACTCAAGGGTTGCGTATTCTTCCATGTAGCCAATTATGCTTGTTAATTCGCCTATGACTTCAGCGTAAATCTGTTGATATTCTGTGGATGGGCGTTGGTATGCTTCCTGTGCCAATGACAGATAGTTGTCATAAAGTTCCTGAAGTGTTTTTGCAGCTTGTGCTTGGTCTTCAACTGACCCGAACGAAGCAACGTATTCCGCAGCAGTCATTCCGCCAAGAAGGTCTGTGATTGCGCCCTTTGCTATTCCTAATCGTTCTATTGCATCCTGAGGATTTGCGGTAGTTGTTTTATAACCCAAGACCTGTGCGGCAATATCGTCATATGTATCCTTCCACGTTTCTATGGTCTTTTCAAGTTCTTTAAGTGCTTCCAGTTGTGTTTTGGCTGCATCCTTGGCATAGTTTGCGGTGCTTTGGGATGCGCTTGCTGCCGACTGTGATGCTGCAAGTGCCGCCATTTGCATATTGTAGTATTCTGTAGCCTGTTCAACAAGGTATTGCTGATATTCAACCGGAAGACCTGTCATGGAAGCTATGTTGTCTAGGTTTGCTGCAAGCGTTTCGGCATATCCATAGCTCTGTCCGTATTTAAGTGAACCTATAGAAGATGCAAGCGAATTTGACAGGTTGGCAGCAGTAGTAATCACGTCTTGCTCAATGTCATCAAGCATATAACCAAATGCAGTATCAATTCTATCAATACCAGCGACATAGGTGTCAACATCCACAGAGCCTTCAATAGAAGCCCATGCGTCCAATTGTGTGTCTCTCCAATCAGTGGCGTTTTTAATTAACAAGTCATAATCAGATAATTCATGCGCACTAATAATATCTTCCGTAGAAGACAACATTGCAGATGTAATATCTTCAATGGTTGAATAATAAGTATCAGCCGCTTCCGATGCTGAAAGCAAAACAACTAGAGCCTCTTTTCCACTTTCTGTGGTTAAATCAAGACCTTCTACGAGAGCCCTGAAGCCATCTCTTGTGGTGGGTAAAACCATATCCAAATCGGTGAAGGTTGCAGTCAATTGATCTTGAATACGAAGTTGTTTTTCGGAATCAGTGAAGAACTTGTCATAATATGTTTCAGCGCTTTCCCTAAAAGTTTCAAGGTCTCCAGCTATACCTATAATGGATTCTGAAAAACTTATTATTTCTGGTATCGTTCCGGTGAACGATTGCCCTATCATGCCCAAAGTATCAACAACAACAGCCTTATCAACAACAAGTCTAGTTGCCGTTTCCAACAACCCTTCTCCAACCTGTTGGTAAACGTTTATCAGGTCGCCGAACAAAGCTCCTGCTGCCGTATCACCAATTGCAGAAAAATATTCAGTTAATGCTTTATTTACACCTTCTGCATCCAAACCCTTTAGGTCAAGCTTTCCACCTTCAAAGACATAGTTAAGCGTGTTTTCCATGTCAGCACCGAGCGAAGTGGTTAATTCTATAAGAGTAGAACCAATGTTTTGGAAGACTTGGTCTAAAAGGCGAGAAACATCTTCGTCAAGCTCATAATATCTTGTATATCTTTCTGTCTTGTCGGAACTGAACCACCCACCTTCAGTTGTTTTCTTGATATCAACAAATTGCTGAGCGCCGATTCCTCCACCCCCCTGAAGAGATGCTATGGTAGCTGCGTTAGTTGCTAGGCCAGAACCAGTGACCTTCTTGGTTGTACCACCACCAAAGATGCTGTCAACAAAATTAGATACGATCTTGTTTGCCCATGATGTAAACCCAAAGGTCAGTGTATCAAGAACCTTATCGAATCCAAGATACGATAACTTATTAAACTTATCCCATGCAGCTTGCATACTCCCAATAGTAGATGATGAAACTTGAAAGTTATCTAGGCTTCCAGTCCTAAATATGCTACTTACAAGACCGCTGATATTTTTGTTTAAATCCTTCATTTCATTATAAATACCAGACAATTCTCTGTATTCCATATTGTAGGTATCTTCAAGAAGTTCCCATGATTTTGTGGTTGATTCACTACCCGTACCAGCTTCAGCACCAAGAACGGTGCTTGCAGTAAGAGAAGATGCTGACAAACTACCACCCCCACCGCCGCCACCTACCGATTCGCCAATTGTTGAAAGTAAAGAAGCCATTGCCGCTGTCATTGCCGCAATTCTAGCAAACGCAGTATATGGATCGCCCAATCCCTGATTGGCTATGGCCGCAACTGCATTAACAACAGCAACGGCCTTCTGTGCCATTTCCATTACTTTAGACGCTTCTTGCCATCTCCTTGCTGCGGAAGAGCCATCATCATAAAGCCCAGCAATATCAGAAAATGCAGAAGCAAGTTCTCCGAATCCTTCAGCTATATATTTAGTTTTCTTTTCAAATAAGTCTTGTTCAAGTTTTCCTTTTTCCTGTGCTGCCCATTTTGCAGCAGCAACATCATCTTTATATAGTTCGGCTTTCCTTTTTTGTTCTTCATCAATAAGTTTCATCATTGTATCGTGATATGTGTCTTCAAAACCTATTAAGTCTTTATAGAAACTTGCCGCTTGGGTTAGGTCTGCTATAATTAATAATCTTTTCTTGCTAGATATAAGTTCGTCTATTTGGGCAGAAACCAATGCAAAGGCTTTTTTGCTAGTAATTTGTTTGCTGAGCATTTCCTTGACAGCTTCCGCCTCTTCATCAAGCATCATTAACTTGTATTCTTTTTCTCCATAATAAAGCGCTTGATATTCTTTTGCATATTTTTCGTAAAGTTTTTCTTTTTGTTCTAAGGTAAGTGCATCACGGTATTTAAGCAAATCTTTTGTGGTTTCTACAAGCTCTGTCCTAAACGCCCAAAGGTCTTTTGTGTGGTCTTCTATTGTTGCCATAAGTTTAACTTCAGCCTTTTGAAGCACATCGACTTTTGCCGTTTCATCAACCATAGCATTGATAATTTTCTGATGTTCAGAAAGGGCCACCTTTCTTTCGTCTGTAAGTTTTTTTATTGCATCAACGGTTTCTCTAATGCTTTTTTGATTTTTATCCATAGCGCTAGAGTCGTCGAATATCATGCTTTTTGTGTGACCCTCTATGGTATAAATTTCCTTTAATCCATCCGCTACATCTTTTAATGACTTAGCAGCATCTCCCATAAAGGTAACATAAGAAACCTTATCCGCTATCCAACCAAGCATTGTTCCAAATGCTGATTTTATTTTTTCTATCGCACTGTTGAAAAATCCAACCATCGAATCTGCTACCGACTTAACGGTATGGCTTATTAGCTCCCAAGATATCAACACTGCATACTTAAGGTTTATCCATGCCTTCATTATCAAGTCAACAGCTACAACTCCAGCTATCCGTGCTTCTAAGAAGTTTTCTCGAAGATATTTTCCTATTTCCCATCCGACCAAGAAAGCAAACAGTCCCTGAAACGCTCCCTTTAGCGTAAAAAGACTTTTTACTGCGTACTTTGATATGGCAATAGTTCCAGCAAGAGAAGCATTCCACCATCTTAAGGCAACAGAAGATGTCCCAACGGTTTTGGTTAAAAGTTTGTATGCGATAAAAAGCACACCACCTTCGCCCAATATTTTGGCAAGTTTAAAGCTTGCTATTATTGACAATTCTATTGTCTTTCGGTTGTCGCCTAGAAACTTTGTAAGGTCTTTGGTGGCATTTTTAAGTGAAGTAAGATAGTGCATATAAATGTCTATCTTTATGGATGCGATCATGGAATTAAGTTTTGTAAGTGCAACTTCCATGGTATCCAATTGGTCGATGTATGCTTGGCTTTCCCCACCAACGTGCTTGAGTGTATTGGCAAATCTTTCATATTGGAATATGTTGCTCTTAAGCACTAAAACTGTTTTTAATGCACGTGCTCCAAACATCTTGGATATTTCTGTTGCCGAAACCTCTTGCTGTGCCAAAGCCTTTATAACATCTATCAAGTTTGCATCCACAGACAGTCCAAGCTTTTTTGCCGCATCGGAAGTTTTTATGAATGCCATCTGCAAGCCACGCCCAGCGATTCCAGCCTTGATTCCAGACTGTGATAGCGTTCCTATCATTGCCGAAAGTTGTTCTATTGTATACCCTAATTGAGCACCAAGTGGTGCTGCAAACTTCATTGCATCGCCCATCATTTCGATGTTTGTATTAGACCTTGTTATGGTTCCGGTGAACACATCAACAACTCTGTTCATCTGGTCCGCTTCAAGGTTCATAGCACGCAAAGAGTCGGACGCTATATCAGTTGCCCTTCCAAGGTCAAGTTCTCCGATAAGCGCTAAGTTCAAGACACCACTTAGAGACAAAAGAGATTCTTTCGCTGAAAATCCAGCCATGGCAAGATATCTTAGTGCGTTTGCTGCTTCAGATGCAGTCCACACCGTCGATTCTCCTGCCAATCTAGCGGCTTTTGATAGTGCATTAAATTCAGACACAGAAGCTCGCATGACACCCCTTACTCGTGCCATTTCCTGCTCAAAGTCCATTCCTATTTTCATATCCGCTGCAACTTTTGTTAAAACTCTATCTAAGATCATTAACGTTGCAGCAGTAGAAGCTACAGACCTTACGAACGTTACTAATTTATCGTGTGAAGACTGTGTGGCTTTAGCCAGTTTTGCTTGACTAGTGGCAGCAAGGTTGGCTGCATTCCCATAGTTTTTTGTAGCCTTTGTTGCGGCATCGGTCTGTTTGGCAGCTCCCTGCATCTTAGCCCCACTGATTCCCATTGATGCCTCTAATTTCTTTATTTGGGTTTCAGTTTTTAGTGCAGCCGCACCTATCCGTTCAAACTCTTTAACTGCCTTGTTTGCCCCGGTAGAAACTCCAGATGTATCAATGCTGAATCTTACGCCTGCCATGGCATCTCCACGCAAAAAGCCAAGCTACTTTTTAGGTTTGCTCGGCTTTTCATTTTTCATGACCCTCTCGTGGCTCAATAAGTTTTGGGTATAAAGTGTCTTCGATTAGAAGAATCTTTTCAAAATCTTCCCATGTAGTATCCCGTGCCCTGCATAAATCTAACGCTGAATCTATCTTAATTGGAGCAAGTCCATTAATTGATGATTCACGTCCATATCTATGCAACCAATTCCAAAATTTCCATGCAATGTAATTGTCTGGAAATAAATAAGTTGGTCTAGGGCATTCATCGCAAGGTGGCTCTTCGTCCCAAGCAGCATAGAGTTCCCTACATTCCTTGCAATCGAGTGTTGAGGAGGCACCCTTCTTTTTAGCAGTGCCACCGTACCACTCAGCCCATTTTATAAATTTTCGTTCGCTTCCTCTTCATCCTTTAAACCGGATTCGAGAATCTTGTCAGCCTGTTCAAGTACCCAATTTATTACTTCTGGGTCGCCCTTATAAATGGCCATCTTGTTTTCGTCAGTACACTGAAGCGGGGTTCCGTCTTCGTTTTCTACCCCTTCCCAATCAAGGATGGTCTTTTTAATCTTCTGTGCCTTGAACGACTGATAATCTGGTGTATCTTCTATCCTCTGATTCTTTTCCCAAATCCACTTTCGACACGCCTTTAACAAGTCGGCGTTTTCCGATTCGGTCATCGGTGATACTTGAAACTTTGCTTCAAATCCGTCTCTTAAAAAAGTTATCCATTGTACAGTTTTCTTTGTCCTTAATTTCATTGCATTCCCCTTAAATAGAGCATCACTGCTTCACGAGCATTGGTGCTTCCCCAGTGGTTAATAAAGGTGTGGGAATGCAAGATGCCGGGATTCATCTTGCCGCCGCTAAGCGTTTATCCCACACATAATTCAATTATCTCAGTACTATATCCAAGCTGTCCTCACCAAAATTTCCGAGCGATTTGAAATTTATTGACATTGCCTGTGCAGCGCCGTCCTGACTTATTTCAGGAACTTCTATCTGTGCTTTTGGCATAACCAAGTCCATTATGTAGCCCTGCGTATCACCGAAATTAATTACTAGTTCCTTTGTGGTTCCAGCAAAACCCTGAGAAAAATACTGAACATCGGCTTTTCGTAAATACAGACCAAGACTTCCAGTAATAGAGCGCTGATCTTCCATATATGCTTCAGGATAATCGGTTCCAATTTCATCTGTAATGTAGGTTTTTGGAACGGAAACGGTTAAGTCCATGGTACGAACCTTTGTGGCAACGTCGTCAAGATATACGTCACTAAGTCTACTTTCAACCGCAGTACCTATTGCTGTTTCGGTTCCAAGGTATCCCTTTACAACATCGTCTGTAGCCCAAGCAGAATCTATCCCACCAACAGTTCCAAGGGTAAGTATGTTTCCCGTAACGGCACTTATTTCATATCCAGCACCTGAGTTATTGTCAGCCTGAGTTTCATTCCAAATATAAGCACCAGCTTTGAATATTTCTCCATCGTCAACATAAATAGTGGTGGCGCTTGCGGCAGAAGCTGAAGCTAGGGCACTTGTTCCCGCCCATACCATTTCCATTCCTTCACCACTGAACGTGAACATAACTGCACCTTCATTGTTGATGGTAACAGCACAGTTGTTGACAGTTGCGCCTGAAAGCCCACGAATCAAATGATCGTCTTCTATCCATATACTTACCGATGGACTAGAAGTATCCTGCTGATAAAAAATACTCGACAGCGTTACAAGGCTATCATCGGTTGCGTCAGCGGCTACCGTTGAATTATATGCCCTCGTCAAGCCAGTCAGTGTTGCGGCTGTGCTACTCTGTCCCTGAGTAAGGGTGTCATAATAAATCTTCTCGCTTCCTATCGTAACGACACCAACCTTAGGTAACTGTTCGTTATCTATTGCTTTTAAAACAATAGTTGTTCCGGCTGCGATCACTCCACCATCCAAAGAAGCAGTCGTTGCTGATTTCCTGCTTCCCTGAAGTGACTGAAATAATGCATCCCCCTGTGGATATTCTGTGGTTCCAACTGTACCTGTCATTCTAAGGTACATCGGAATTGTCCATGTTGCAGGGCCTGTAGCACTCTGGAATTGTGCCAACACGTCAAGCGTGTCCCGCAGTTCAAGAGAATCTACAAACGCAGGCTTCTGATTCATGGCAGCATTACCGGCAGACAAAATGAAGTCAGTACTAGGTGTAGGGAACTTCAACGTCCCACAAGTATCTTCTATGCACACGAATACCCGTTGCTTTCTTGCTAATCCTATATTCCCACAACTCATATTACCTTACCTCCTACTTTTGGGGCCTCACGGGTCTCGTGTGAATTATTCCAGTCGTCTTTTGTAAACTTACACAAAGTCTTACATCGACGACACTTTATTTCTATGTTTTCTGCGAACCCTATGAACAAAAGTTTTCCGCATACATAGCAGCAGTTACGAGGTAAATTCAATTGAAATACCTCCCAACTTTTGCCAAAATTCTGCAAGGTTTTTTGTGGTCTTTTCTCTGCATTCTTCCGATACTATTGGAAGTAAATTTTTAAGACCATCAAGAACCCGTTTTCCTTCTTCTAACCTTACCAACGCAAGCCAGTAGTGACAAAATGCAAGAACCTCATTGCTGAACGAAAACACAAACCTATTTCCTTTTGCCATCGGGTTTTGCTTCATTTGTTCATAACTTAAAATGTACTGCTGTGCTCCCTTTGCTATAAGAAAAGAATTCTGCGCCCATACTCCAAATTCAACCATGGCAACGTTCAGGTCAAGATCGTCTGGTCTCCTTTCTAGTCCCATGTGTAACCATTCCGATGCCTTGGTCTCATTTTTCATCTTCATATACTGTCTTACCATGGTAAAGAATATCGAGTCTTTTATGGTAATTTCTTCTTTATGCGAAATATAAATCTCTCCCGCTTCAATTGACTTTTCAACTTCATCATTTACGGCATAGCATTGGCACAGATAAAAGTACGCATCCCAATCTTCTGGGTCCTTTTCAAGTCTGCGTGTAAGCATTTTTAGGATACGCTGCTTTTTAATTTCTTTTTGTTCCGGCGTAAGGTCATATCCATAATGCCTCAAATAACAACCTTCGTATATTCCACCCTTTCCCGTCGCAATGGGTTGGTTGTGGACTGCGTTTTCGTAATGCACCGTTCCACGTCTGAACAGCCTTGCGGAATTGAACTGCATTACATTCTTGCCACCCGCCATATCCTTTACCAAAAGAAGAATAGTACTATACTGATCTGGCAATTTTTTAAGGAACTTTTTGAACTTTTCTACATCTTCGTTAAAAAAGAGTTCTTCATCTGCATCTATTACAAACACAAACTTTTTGGTTGCATATCCAAGGGTCTGATTTCGATGTAACGAAAAATCATCTTCCCATGGATGGTCATAAATCTTTGCTCCGTAACTTAACGCAATTTCTTTCGTCTTATCAGTTGAACCTGTATCTACTACAATTATTTCATCTGCTACGTTTTTGATGCTTTCAAGGCATCTTGGTAAATTGGCTTCTTCATCCCGAACCATCAAACAAAAACTTAACATAAACCCTCCCGGTCTATTCATTAACAAATGCAAACCATGGTATTATAACTACCCACCTAACAAAATTTCCTTCTATTCCTATCCTTCTCGAATATGGCCTTTCAGTATTTACACACTTAATGTCTTTGTAATAAAACAATCCTTCTAATGTACTCAAATACCCCATTATGGTTGCAAGACCTTCATTCTTTGGTCTGTACACGTTAATCATGTACGTTCCGTATCTTATGCTTACACCGGCACTATTGCTTCCAGCAACCTCCCCTTCTGCCACAACATCAGGAACAAACAGCGGTTGAATATATGGAGTGGTTGTTTCGGTGTCAAATTCATAATTCTCTGCCTGAATGGAAGTTGTCGTCCACGAAACATTTATATAGGCATCAAGCGCATTGTAAACTTCTTGAATCGTCATTCCCAGCCAACTTTCTTAGCTTCTTCGGGGATATATATGTTCTTAACCCTTTCTTCGGCCTGAGCGTAAATCAAGTACGGGCCGGTATATTTCCACGAAGGACTTCCGTACTCAACGTAACTTGCGTGTGGTACATGGTTAGAAAACCACACAGAACTATCACCAAAATTCCAATCAAAATCAGCCGCCTCCTGCTTTGAATAATTCGCCCCTGCCTGTGCCCTTGCTTCGCTATATCTTGCACCACCAAAGTCGCCATTATAAAAGTCTGTCCGTTCTGCATTAACCGCAACCCTGTGACTTGCGATATAATTTCCTTTGTCAACCGGTGATGCTGCAATTTCAGAATCAAGCGTTCTTGTAACAACGCCATTTACCATCTTTTTTGCGTCTGCCTTTATGTCTTCTCCAATTTTCCGAAGTGTTTTCATAAATCCGGCAGCATTAGTATCTATTGGATAGTTTCTCATCCCTTAACCCATACCTTGTAAAGCAATGTTGTTCCACCGGGGGCCACCGGCCTTACCCTATCTATATAGTATGTTACATCGCTAAATGTCATCGTATCGTTTGGAACCGGAGCTACTGCCAAAGACGCAGGTAACAAAAAGTCTTCATCCGAACCAACTCCCAATGATGCAGGCAATAAACCTTTTGAATGTTCCCTTGAAACGCCCTTACACGAATACGTTTTTGTGGTCTTGGTATACGAATGTGTAAGCGTAGAATATGTTGAAGAAAGCGATGTCTGTGTTAGAACAACATCTCCACCATATTTTACTATTAAAGCGTTTGCTTTGGTTGCAATGGCATCGTAATCCATTATTCGTCTTTTTTGGCTTTCTTTTCTATCTTCTTAACCAAGTCGTAAAGGTTTTTCTGTGCTTCTTCTTTTAATGCTTCTTCTTGAATGGCCTTTTCTTCAAAAAACTTCACCAACTTTTCAAGTGATGCTATTCTTTCGTTCGCCGCAATCAAACCCCTTTTAAGGGCTGCTTCTGAAGTTATACCCATGATTTTCTCCTAACACCTTATTAGCGTTCCGGTTTGCAACAGATACCCCCTTAAGTATCCATCTATTACTTGAAATGCCGTTTTGTTTCTTCCCGGTTCATAGCTTATATCTATCACGTCAATTTTTTCTCTGCTTGTAAACGAATCCCTCGAAAGGTTTGGTTGCAAAATTCCGGGACTGACAATTTCTTCATAGGCCGCACGGCATTGAGCGTTTGCTATAGCATCGGGAATCGTAGAATAATCTATCACAACATTGTCTTCATCCGTGGCATTTATCCGTGGCCATTTTCTGTCTTGGGTGCTTGAATATTTCTGCCCCTTATACATTTTTGATTCTATGTAAGCCATGCCCCTTAAGGCGGCAGTTTCTTTGTCATAGTTTGAGGCGTCTGCCCACTCAGTGAGTCCATGGTTTTCACAATATGTGTCTATCTGTGCTATAGTTCTATATGAGTTTGTTGAATCTACAGTCGGCATTACTTATCCCTCACTGGTAAAATTCCATCCATTTCATACTTTGCATTTGAATTCGTAAGAACCAGCACCGTTATTTTATAATTGTGCCCTGAAGTCCCATCCTTAACCCACACCCACGCCCTTGTAGAATCAACAGAGTTCTTTGAAGTGTCCACAAGGGTTGCAAACGAATACCCTGTATTCTGGTCAACAACAGATACTGTAGCAATAGACGCAAGACTATCCGTGGCAAGAGAAGTCCCATCTGAATCTGTAGGATTAAGGTCTTCATCAAAGTCAAACAGTACATAATACAATTCACTTGATTGTTTTGCTCCAAATGCCATAACCTATCCCCTACAGCCTAAGTTCATAGTCTTCAGGTAAAATCCAAACCCTTCCACTTTTATAACTTACCCACACCCTAAAGCCATCGCACACTATGCAGTGAAGATAATCTTTGTATCCCCCACCAAGGGCATTTATAAATCCACGACAGAATCTGCGTTTCATTTTAATTCCTATCAGATCGAATCTCTGCAATCCGAAACTAAATGGAATAAGAGAAAACCTTACACAATCCTCAAGGTTTTCACCTTTTGCAACAATGGTTCCGTCTGACCTTTCAGCTTCCCAAACATAGTTTTTCTGCATAATTCCCGGCCTTTAATTAAACTTCATCGAATGAAAATGTCAATGTTTCCGCAGACTTAACTCCGTTAGTGGCTGTTGATGCTACAATCATCTGCAAGAGTATCAAATCCCCTATGTAAGAATCGTCATCTGACAATGTAAATGGTCCCGCATCGGTTGTGTCGCCATCAAGCGGTGTTCCTGAAGCATAACTGAAAAGGTCTGCCCCTCCGGTTGCTTCCGTTTCATAATTAGCAACCCACGTGGTTCCTTTATTCAGGGCATTTACTGTTATTCCGGTTCCGAAGGAATTGAATCCGTCTGAATACCATTTTAAGTTTGATACGGAAGAACTTGGGGGTGCTTCCATATATGCCCTTAGCTGTTTTGTGTACGAATAATCACTTCCGGCAGCAGGAACAACCAACGGATTGGAAGTATCTACCGTAGCGTTGTCCGCTAGTTTAAATCTTACCGTTCCTGAAGTTTTGTCCGTACCGGTTGTTAACCCGCTCATTTCGTGTATCTGGATGGTGCTCGCCATTGCTAACCTCCTGTAATGCTTTAATTATTACTATAAACTATTCTCGTCCGACCCGGTGCGGATACATACATGTTTCTTCCTTCTGATGAAACTACCCTATTTCTCCATGGTGCTTCTGCCATCGACCTGAATGGCAATACCCATCCGGCAGGCTTTATCGAAACATCAAGACTAACCCTTTGGAAGTGGCCTATTATCGCATCAATAAGGGCGTATCCGGTGTATCCCTTTTGAATCAGCGAATCTATTACCGCAGTTCCTGTTCTTGATGCAGACATTAGAACGTCCATAACGGCGGTGCTTGTGTTTGTTGCCTGCAATAAGGTATCAAGCGAAACAGTTTCCGTTCCAACGGCTTGAATAAGGGCATCAATGGAAATCTGATTGGTTTGTAACAATGCCACCATACTGTCTAGAGAAACAGACATGTTGTTTACAAAAACAAGAGATATAATTGTGTCAATCGAAACAAAACCTTCTTTTGAAGACTGCAACAACGAATCTATTGATACCGAATTGGTCTTTGCCATTTTAAGCAACGAATCCAACGAAATCAATCCGGTCTTTTCTGCACCTAAAAGAGCGTCAATAGAAACCGTTTCTGTTTGGGTTATCTGTATAAGCGTATCCAACGATAAGGTTTCGTTCTTTACTGCCATCAATAGTGCGTCTAATGAAACAGAAAGACCACCAACCAAAAATATAACCGCATCTAAAGAAGTGGTTCCTTCTTTGGTTGCTTGTAACAGTGCGTCCACATCAAGCGTCTTGCCATAAGAAGCCTGTATCAAGGCATCAATGGACAGAACTTCATCTTTGGTTGCCATCAAAAGACTGTCTATCGAAACTGAAACCGATTTTACTAGACTTAACAGGGCATCAATCGAAAGTATTTTTGTTTTGACAGACTGCAACAACGTGTCTATCGAAACATAAGATGTCTGTGCTTTTTGAATAAAAGCGTCAAGCACAGAAGTCGATTCCATTGTCATTGATATAATAGAATCAAGCATGGTAGAATCTGTCTTTGCAACCTGAACCAATGAATCTATTGAAACAACCCCGGTTTTGGTGCTTTGTAAAAGAGCATCGAGTGAAAGAATTATTCCTGTTCCACCTGCCAATATAGCGTCTATGGAAACCACGCCACTCTTTACTGCCTGTAACAACGAATCTAGTGAAATGGTGTTCGCCTTGCTTGCCTCTAAAAGTGCGTCAACCGATATTCCAACGCTGTTAGCGACAGCCAGAATGGTGTCGATTGAGACTGTCTGCGTTTTAGCCAACAGCATTAAAGTGTCTAGCGATATCGTGTTGGTTTTTACTGCTTGTAAAAGAACGTCTAACGAAATGGTGTTAGATAAGCCTGAAGACAAAATGGTATCTAACGAAACGACACCAGACTTTACTGCTTCTATAAGAGCGTCTAAATAAAGTTCCTTGGTTTGTGTTGCCTCAAGGAACACATCTAACGACAATGTTCCAGACTTAACTTCTTGCAACAATGCATCCATTGAAACCGTCTTTGTTCCAACTGCTTGTATCAATGAATCTATCGAAAGCGTTCCTGTTTTTGTAGCGCTTAACAGCGCATCAAGTGAAATAGTTTTTGTTCCGATTACAGCAAGAATAGAATCAAGTGAAGTGGTTCCGCTTTTTACTGCCCGTAACATTGAATCTAAAGAAACCGTATTGCTTTTGCTGTCTTGCAATAACGAGTCTATCGAAGCCGAAGTTGTTTTTGTTGCCTGAATCAAAGTATCTATGGACAGAACACCTTCCTTAACTGCCTGAATAAGCGTGTCTATTGAAACAGTCTTAGTCCCAACGACTGCAAGCATAGAATCTAGGGAAGTTTCACCCGTTTTAACAGCACTAAGCAGGGTATCCATTGAAATCGTTTTAGTCTTTGTTAATTGCAGTAACGCATCAATCGACAGCGAACCACTTTTAACCGCCTGTAAAAGCGCATCCAAGGAAACTTTCTGTGTCTTTGCTGATTGTAAAAGAGCATCTATTAAAACTGTATCGGTTCCGACCACCGCCAATAAAGAGTCAAGGGAAACGGTTATTGTTCTAGCAACGGAAACTAACGAATCAATGGATAGCGCTCCTGTTTTAACTGCTTGCAAAAGCGAATCTAACGAGACTTCTTGCGTTTTGGTTGCATAAAGCAACGAGTCTATTGAAAGTGTGTCTGTTCTGACCGATTGTAAAAGAGCGTCAAGGGAGGCTGTTTTGGTAAATGTTTTAGCAACAAGGGCGTCGATGGAAGGTGTTATGGTTATTGTTTCTTCGCTAGAGACTATTTCGCTCGCCCCAATGTACCAAGTTGAGCGTGTCTGCCCCTGAATGTCATCTGTGAATATTACAGACAGGTCTTCACCGTCATCAACTATGGCAAGATTTGTAGCATCTCCGGCAGAATTAAGACGATAATCGTTGTTATCGTAATCTAAAAATATGGAATTTGTATGCAGGTCTTTTTCTTGGTATGAAGCGTCAGGGCTTGTATCGTCCTCAGAAATATTGTGACCCGTAGTTCCAAAGCCAGCCCCATCATCAATGAAATCAGACGTATTGGCTTGACAAAGATTATTTTTAAAAACCATCGTTGTTGTTGATTCTGAAGCGTAATCTTGTTTGATTCCAAAACGATTTCCAACGCAAGTATTGTTATACACTTGATGGCTTCCAGCATAAATTGATTCTAGGACAATTCCCCCATATGTTCCATCGTTTCCATAAACAATATTGTTTTTCAATATTACGTTTTTTGCATTGTAATAAACCCTTAGTAGACTAACAGAACTAGACCCCCCCTTAAACAAACAACGGTTTACAGTCCACGTTCCCCCTTTAGCTCCATTCGACAAGAACAACCCGTCATTCCCAGCCCCAGAAACATCAAAAGCTAGATTTGAAAATTCTAAATCATCAAAGCTCCCCTCGACAGTCTCAAGACATCTGATATCATCATATGTTCCCCTGTCTATTCTTGCTCCATTCCCGTACGCACCACCGTTGTGTTCCGCCCCAGGTGATGCTGTTATTTTTAATAGGTGTCCATTTGTATCAAGGTCAAACTGTACCAATGAGGATATGGCGGTTTGCTCATTAAGGTGTTCAAAGGTTAAGTCCCCAGTGAGTTGAGCCGCAATATCTGCTTCTGCCAACGTCAGGGTTGCGTAATCTCCGGTCGCACCTATAGTAAAAGCCCCATCTGTTCCTGCACCAGCTCCGTTTTGTGCAACGGTTCCGGTCTTATCAGAATATATAGATTGCAAGCGTGTTTTTGCATCTTCATGAGTAAGCAATTGCGTAATGTCACCCTCAAGAACGATTATTTCCTCCCATGATTTATCGTAAATTCCATCAAATTGCGAATCAGTAATATGCTTTTTATCTAACAGTGATTTGTAATCAATAAACCAGTCCCGCTTTCTCTTCGGAACCGTGTTTTCATTATATCCTGCATCCCACGGATACTTCCCCTTTGCATCTGCAACTGTAAGGTATTTTTTCAGGTCAAGAACACTTTTCTTCGTGGACTTCCAGTCGGTAGTGCTTCTAACTTTCCAGTAATCTTTCCCGTCTTCAATAATGCAGAAGTGCTTTCCCGCTTTAGTAGGATAAAACCCTGAAGGGCGTATGTCCACTAGTTGACAGTCAGACCAATATTTCAGTCTTGTTGTCAAATCAGGAACAAGTTTTTTATATCCTACTTTAAAAACCCACTGCATTAATTAATGTCCTGCATAACTATTTGCTTTTACGTTCTTTCCATGATTCCTTCGCTGTATTCCACCCCAAACCAACCAAGTCTATCAGTTTGTTTTCCCCCTGTTTCCCTAAAACCACAGCAAAGTATTTTGGAATGCCATATATAATACCCAAAAGAAATGCGTTGTTTTTAACTACCAATTCAAGATAGTCCTGCAACCCACCGTTTGCCAACCATTGTAGAAAACTTATTTCTTCCATCACTCCACCTATAAAATCATTATTGGTGTTTTGTGTATGTGTAATCTAGGCATGGCATTTGGACTTCGTGCTACAGCACCCATCCTTACCCCATAGCATACGCTACAATATTCATTGCAGAATAATTTTCTTATATCTATTCTCGTTTTGATGTTAACAAGTTTTTTTGCTATTGCCCAATAATCATATCCAACACCAAGATATTCAAATGCATTTCGTCCTATCTTAACTCTGTCTACGTTAAAAGTTCCTTCTATTTCATCGTTAAGTGGATACCACCACACGTGGCCATCAAACTGTTGAAGCCTTACCGACAAAAAAGCGGGAACTGTTCCCTTTTCCATGGCTTCGTTCGTGTGTATTCTTAAGTCACCCGATTCTACTTCCTTCAAGCATATAACTAGAGATGAATGGTTTACGTTTATATCGTTTTCTACTTCATATTTTGGTCTGTCTTTGTGTGTTTTGGCACGAATCATCTTCCCAAGGACACTGTTAGAATGCCACTGTAATAGGTCTCCGGTTCGCATCTGACTTCTAACTGGTAAATATAAAGAAAGGTCGTTTTTCATATCACTTTCCTTAGTATCAACGCATTCCTTATTGCCCGTTCAGGCACGTCTTCTTTTGCGTATTTTGAATCAAGCATTTGCCATGCCGCTTCGTTCCAATTCTTTTCTTCAACCGCTTTCTGCATGTTGTCAAAACCCTCAACCCCAGTCTTTCTTGTGTCGCTCCCCTCACCAATATTAAATGCCATGTCCATTAAAACTATTTTTGCATCTTCAGGGAATGAATCAAAACCGTTAAATGCGTTCTTACACGCCATGTGTGCTGTGAGTATGTCTTGATGAAACAATTTCTCTATTTCTTCTTCTGAAATTCCCCTTTTTATCATTTCATCTGAGGGTTTACCAAATAGCCTGTGCCCCTTCCCTATCGTCCAATATCCCTTGGTATCCATGTAGGGTTTTTGCTTACAACCTTCGTTGTTAGAAATATACTCTTTAACTTTCTTGTAGTTCATGCCGCTTCACCACGATTAAGCGTTCCGTTTTTTGATACATATCTAACGAATTTCAAAAAGCTATTGTCGTAATATTCCTGAATGTCTTCTGAACTTACTTCAATCTTAACGTTGTTGACCAATGTGTACCAATCATCAACAGAGCCATTTCCATCCTTATCCAACATTGTTCCATGCACAACATATTGATTGGTCTGAAGCATATATTCAACTAAAACGGTTTGGTTCCTTATAAATATCATTGTCTTATAAGCCCACCCATCTGCCTCTGCCTCCAATACCAAGACCTTGCCACCGCTTGAATCCATCGTTGCTTCGTTTGTAAGTACAATGGTTTTAATCTCTAGCGACGTATTTCTTTCGGGTATAACCTGCATCGCAACACACCCCGATAACAAAAACGCTACTAAGATAGTTGTGGTGACAAATTTCTTCATGACCCACCGTTTCGCTTCTTTTGGTCGTCCCGTATTTCTTTTAACAGCCCATAATGTATATTAAGCGTGTTTGCTATTCCTTTCATTTCAGACCTTAATTCTTGACGTGTTTCAGCAATAGCAACTTTATTTTGAACGGTTGAATGGGAAACACTAGAAATCCAACACACAATCAATCCAGCAAAAACAGTCCCGAAAATTATTCCGAAAACCTTACTCGTCATTTTGTGCCCCTTTATAACCACCGGAATGGACATAGTTAATAACCCCAATCACCACCAAGCCTGTTTCTTTTAAAGTCTACGTGAAAGTCGTGCAACCCGAGTTCATTATCAAGGTTTGTTGCTTCAGTTGCGTCCACCCTTCTCACTCTAAGTGACAGCGTATCATCCCAACTAAATCCTGTTCCGATATCAACTTCTGTAAGATAACAGCTATACGCTGAAGTTTTTCCATCAACAATTGCTGTTTCTGCTGAAGCTATCGTCGACGCAGGACTTACCAAAGAACCAGACGGAGTTGATACAGAATATGCAACTTCTAGTTTATACTTGTGCCCAATAACCTCTGTTCCTGTGAGTACCGTATGTAAATGAATGCGTGGTGCCGTTGTTCCATCCCACCTCTGTGGTATGTTTAGTGTGGCAAAAATTTCCTCACCATCGTCATTCCATACAGGAAGCGAGTAGTAGGTGTGTGGTCCATAGTATTCAAGGGATGGAGCTACCGCCTTATTTATTTCATCGTATTGAATATCTGGACGCAGCGTTATGTTTCTTTCTGCATCACCAACCAAGGTAAGTATCCCACTTTCATCTATATCTAAATAGTTTGTGGAATCTCCAAACCGCCCTGCTGTCTTTTTGAGTTTTTTGGTGTTATAATTTACGCTCATGGTGCATCACCATTACATTTCTTCAAGGATGTAATCGTATGGTATTGAAGCACCGTCATCTGTTGCCGCATTGCTTTCTGCGGAAACTCTTAGCACCTCGTGTATCCCAACGGTTCCATCCACAAGCCACACGCCATCTGGGTCTGTTCCAACAACATAGTCTTCATCGTACAGCTTTCGTTCTGTCCCATTTATTTGAGAATACATCCTGAGTGTAATGGTGGCTCCAACATGAAGTGCGTTCATGTCTACCACGAGAGAATGAAGTTTGTATTTTGTGTCATTGGCCCCTATTGAAACTATGTTTGCTTCTGATGTGTTCCAGCTTGCAGTTGTGGCACTTGCGGCAATTGATCCGGCTAATTTGTCTGTTGTTGTTTTAATTGATATCGCACTTGAGGCAACTTCAGAGACGGAAGCTTCCGTTGAGTAGCCTGTTATACCTATAATTCCAGCAAGACCTTCGGAAAGAGAAGCTTCTGTTGCGTAGCCTGTTATTCCGATAACGTTTGCAGCAATGTCTGAAAGTGAAGCCGCTGTTGCTCCTGTGTTTATGTCTATTCCGTTTATTATTTCCATTATGTCAGCCTCCGATACCGCACCGAAAGACCGTATGTTTTGGCTTCAGAGTTAAGCCATGCAATATCAACTTCGTCGTTTAATGCAAACAGAAGCGGTTCTTCAGGTCCCCACACTATATCTTTAACCCCACCCATATCCTTAGAATACAGCTTTGCGTCGTATGGACTTCCAGCTGTCGCATCTCTTATTACCGTGAAGTTTTCTGTAGTAGTTGGTGCTGTGCCAACAATATGCAATTCTACGCCCAACAACTCGTATTCAAAGTTGGAGTAGGTTGCAAAGTTTGCGGACAATGTAAAGTCAAGAGTCCCAGAACTAGACTCATAGGTAACAAACGCTGAGTCCTTGGAAAAGTTTTTCATTACTGTAGGTGTTCTACTCATGACCTACTCCTTTTAGCTTTCCAAAGACGATTCCTCCAAATCCTTTACTTTCTTCTGTAATTGCATCCAATTCGTATCTGTAAGTTCGACACCAAATTCAGAAGAAGCGTATATGATAAGTTCTTCTCGGTTCATCGCTCGTTGCGATTTCCCGTATTTGGTCTTAACGTAGTCGTTAAGTTCTGACCTTGTTTTGAATTTTGAAGGTTCGTCTTCTTTTTTGTGTTCTACTATGGCATCCATTTTAAGTGGGCCAATAGAGGTTATTTCTTCTTCTGCCTGTTCCTTGGCTTCATTAACATCGGAAGTTTCTGGTTCAACCGCCTTTACTTCAGGAACTTCATCGTGTGGATATCCAAGGTTTAGCAAGTATTCTATAAGTTGGGGGTTATCTGTTTCAACAACTCCCCCACCAGCATCAAAGCTGCACCACCTTCTGCGTGTGATTGGGTTCCACACCACTCCCGGCAAATAAACTCCGGGTATATCTTTTTTATAAAATTTCATATTGTCCTCCCGGTATAGGGGAGTACTAGACTCCCCCACCTTGGTTACATTGTCGCAAAAGTTCCGACTTCATCAATAACAACCCACTCGGTCATCCCATGGACATACTGAATCTTCAGTGCCGATTTGGTATCTGACGAATATGTGCTGCCAGAAGAAGGACTTCCATCTATATAGTCGCCCGTTCCTGCCGTGATAGCAATATCTCCCGCACCCTGCTTAATGAAGGTTATTGTCGCTCCATCATCCGAAGCACCCACAGCGGGAAGTGTTACGGTAACTGTGCTTGCTGAATTGATACGAATAGTAGTACCAAAGTCAGCGCTCGTAACGGTATATGCAGTAGTTACAGTGGATGGGTTGCCTACCGCAAAAGCGGTATCAATATTCTTCATAATCTCATCCATGTCAGGACTGCGAACTCGTGTATAATCAAAAATGTTTCCCTTAGCCATTATACTCTCCTTGTAAGTAGACGCTTAAACGTCGTTAGTTCCTTACGTTGACGCAAAGGTTCCTTCCTTGGACACTATCGCCCATGTAGTAGCACCATGCACATATTCCAATCCAAGAACGGCATTATCAGTTTCAGATGCATAAAATCCGGTTGCAGCAGAACCGCCAACTTTATCACCGGTTGATGCTAGAATCGTCATTTTACCAGCGCCCTGCTTAACGAATGTAAGTTTTGCCCCATCTTCAGTCGCACCGACAGCCGGAAGTGTCATTGTAAGGTTTCCGGCAGCGTTCACCCTGATTGTCTTACCAAGATCGGTTGTTAAAACTGTATAACTTGTGGTAAGAGTTTCCGCATGAGCGACAGAAAATGCCGTGTCAATGTTTTTCATGACTTCCTTCATGTCGGGGCTTCTTACTCTTGTGTAATCGAACACATTTCCATCTGCCATTTTATTTCCTCCTGTAAGTAGGCAGTCTACGCTGCCATTCGTTCCTTACGCTCCCGAATCAACGGGACTATCCTTAAAATTGTAGGATTAATTTCTTCAGTGTGATGACAACAAGGGCAAAGTGAAATCAAATTATACCCTTGGTTAGCATCGTTTTCATCTTCAAAATCTTCAAACCTAATTAAATGGTGGACATCAAGTTCCTTGCCAATATCTTCTCTTGTCTTACCACACAAATAACAAGTATGTTTATCTCGTTCTCTGATACGCTTACGAATTTTGTTCCAACCCTTACCACGATACCCACTTGATTTTCCGTCAATATAGTGGTAGTGGTCTTCGCCCCTGAGAATGTAATCTATGTTTTTGTCTTGACATTCCCGTGAGCAAAACACATGTCCGCCTTCCTTATTGTCGTGTTCGTAAGTAGACTTGGCCCGTTCAAATGTCTTTCCACATTCGCTGCAAGTTAAAGAAAGAGTGCGGCCATGCAATATGTGTGTATGCCGTTGACAGCACCCTAACTTTTTACCGTTTTTGGTTGCCTGAACATATTGAGCTTTAGGTTTTGTGAAAACCTTTCCACAGTGTTCGCAGGTCAACTCTACCATTGTTTGTTTTTCGTTTGGCCGATGAAGTTTGTCTCGTTTGCCACAGGACAAACAGGTGGGCCTTGTTGATCGAAACGTTATTCCACAATGGATACATTTATGCGTATATTTACCATTTTTCTTTCTGTCTTCTTTGCCAGCCCTGTTTTTACGAACCCTACTGTTTATTTCGTCACGATGCTTGTCTGAATATGCATGTGACTTACAGTTAGGGCTACAGTATTTAGCGTACCAATTTCTTGCACTAAAAGATTTTCCGCAATACTGACAAATTAGATTGTGCATAAATGTATCCAAGTGGATTTATTTTCTTAAAGTTTTACTTTAAGAAACCATCGTAAGTACCTTAACTTGTTGTTAAACCGGTAATTGAGCCTATGAACTCCTTAGGACCTGAGTCCAGGCCGAACTGTCCGAATATCTGCCCCGTTTCACTCGCGCCCGTTTTAGACAGCTCCTCATAGAACAGAACTCCCTTGCCGGGAACTGGAAGCCAAACAGGATGACAAAACGCCATATCTGCGATGACGACTGTGCTTGTAGTTACCTGTGGAGAATAAACTACACCAAGGACGCAGAAGTCTGTCATAATCTGCTGAATATTCACACCACCAACATCCCTGCTTTCGGGTTCATATCCGTATTCATTGGAAATCTGCTGTTTCTGGAATGCATTACAGAACAGGACGGGATTTTCAAATTCAGCACCCTTGTCAAGCATCGTTCTCAAGAGTTCGTTTACGAGGTCTCTTGAAAGGTCAACGCTACCAGCCGCAACTGTGCTAGAGCCGGAAAGTGCAGCAACAGCTTCAAGACCACGAGACTTGCCAGCAACAGCAGCGGAACTAGCCTGCTGATATACACCCTTGAAACATATGTATTCAAGATCTTTCGCAATCTGCTTCAGGTTTGCGTTAATTTGGAAATCAAGCTCGTTCTGTGCGGGGTCCCATTCGCTCGCATCTATAAGATTGGTTGTAGTGTCGGCAGTTACCTGTCCAGTAGCAGATAGTTTCGTGTAGGAAACATTTACCCGTCTCTGAAGTATCTGCGTTGAGTTGTAGTCTGCACTTCTTACATACTGATATGCTGTAGATGCGGTTGCTGAAGCTGTTTCAGAAATACTCGCCGAACTAGCCGTTGCCAAATCCCAAGGCTGAGAAACCGCAAACTGCTGATCTGCTACCAAGCGAACCTTTCCACCTTCCAACCCACCCATCATGTTAATAAAGGGGGTTTTGTTGTCAGACCCCACCATATATATTGTTCCAATATAGTTTGGCAGGTTCCAACTTGTACCATTACCACTCGTGTTAGCCATAATTGCTCTCCTTTGTTAGTGGTCGCTCGGTGGCAATCTTACTTTGTTGCTTATTTATTTTTTGATTCTTCGCTATTAATCTGGCGTATTAGACGGTTAGCAAGTGCCGTGTTTTTACTGGCAAGTGCTGCCGCATAGTCCTTTTTCAGCTTTTCAAGTTTATTTGCACTAGGCGTATTATCAGCACCGCCAGCCCCACCACCAAATGACGCTCTCAGAATATTGTCTCTTTGGGGATGCTTATCTATAATCATAGACATTGCTTCATCAAATCCCGCAATTTCTCCTGGCCTTTCTATTGAGAAAATTTTCTGTCCATCACTTTCTCCACCGAGATGGTATCCAATAACCACTGTCTTTCCAGCCGAATTCTTTTCGACCTTAAAGTGTTTCCCAAAATGGTCTTTAGCGATTTCGGGAACAAGGTGTGTCTTTGGGTTTTCACCAGCAAACCATTGTGAATTGTTAAAGTTCTGAAGCACTAATGAATCAAATATGTCAGCCTGTTGAGAGTTTATAATCCCACTAAGCTCTGTTATTTTTTCATCATAGGTCTTTTTTATTCCAGAAAGTTCCTTATCATGAGCATCCTGCAACTGAAGCCTTAATGCTTCCGCATCTTTGGAATCTATAAGCTTCTGACCTTCAATATCCTGCATTTTAGTTAGAGCTTCAAGTGCCTTGGAGGGGTCTTCTATTCCAGAATATTTTTCTTTGAACGAATCAAGTTCATCCTGAAATTCCTTTGCCTTAAGTCTGTGATTTTTTGCTTCTTCCTGAAGTGATGGAATTTTACTGTATAGATGAATTGCATCTATAGCAACTTCAGCACCATCATCACCAACCATTACGGGCAAACCCTTTTCATTTACAGCTACACCAACAACACTTCCGTCTTCGCCTTCTATTGTCTTGTATTTCATGGCTTCACGCCTCCGTTGCTCTTCCGAGCTAAAATAAAAAAAGCCCAATAAACGGATTCCTCCGAAAACTGGGCTTAAACATTGTCCCCTAATGGGGAGATTAATTTAAGAGTCCTAAACTTTTTGTTTTAACGTTACCTCTTCTGTCCGTACACCTCCCTGATTATAGGTTAATTTTATGGTGAAAACAACTTCACCCGTAAACTTCTCCCTTTTCAGTCTCTTGTGTTGAACTCTGACCTTATCTAATGCAACTTCTGTTTTTTCTACACTATTCAACTTGCACCTTACACTAGCTATCGTATTTTGTCAAGCATTAATACGTACATAGACGTACCATTTATGCGCTATTATTACGGAGAAACACATCGTGTGGCATCAAAATTACTTCGAGCGAACCCCTTGGCGTGAATAATGGTGCACGATCTTCCACAAAATGGGCATTTTCCGTGGGCTGATTTCCACGGTTCTGTTTGAATGGCACATAAACAAAACATTGTGCTATAGCCGCATATACACCTAATCACTCCGCCACATCCGCAACAAAACGCTACCTTTTTCTTGTTCCACTCTGTGCATGTTCCAAATCCATCCGTAAGTTCTGAATATTTAGATTCAATCGTTTCTTCTGACGCAGGTATAATGCTTGATGATTTTCCATCTGGAAATTTTAACCAAAAGCCACTGATACCAGCTGGTCCTCCACACGTAGAACCTTCAACCTTGACTGGCTTTGCTTCTTTGCACTCAACACACATCGCATCTTTATTTGTTAGCCCCATGGGGCAACTAAAGTTTTTCATTTTAACACGCTCTTTGCATCCTTCTCATTCTTTTTACACGTTCTTTTCCTGTTTCGTTTATTGTAAGTAGCTTATCCCAACATCTTTTTCTGGTGTTGCGTAACATAATAGAAAGTTCGGTGTTGTGTTTCTCTTGGGTGGCCATAAACGTTAACCGAGTAGCATAGGTGGGTCGTTGCCTTTCTACAACAACCCTTATCGCTAGTTCAATATATGTGATGTGGCAGAATTCGCTTATTTCGTAGCCAAAGGGTGTGTTTTCGGTCGTTCCAGACGTTTCTGTTGAACTTGTTGTGTCCGTTGCGTCTGTGTTATAGTAATAATATGCCGTGTGACATTTTCTTGTTCTATTTGTTCCCGAATATATCATCGTTCTTACCCTACCACCCTATCTAAATATCTTCTCAAACTGCCGCTTAATCGCTTTTACATCTAGCTGTTTTGTCAATTTGTTCCCAAGCAACCACGGTTCTTCCAACATCCCTTCATACAGATAGTCGTTTTTATCAACTTCAATTATGTAGTCTATGAATTCTTTTTCTGAACGAAAGTCATAATAATTAAAAAAGCTGTTTGTGTTAAATTCTTCACCAATTCTTGGATTGCCCCTGTAAATTGGGATACTATTTACTAGCATTGGCTCTGTAAGTTTTTCCGTCGTATATCCTGAATTTGGGTTATAATCGCTTCTGTTGTTTTCAAATGCTATTGTGAACTTATAATCTCTGAGAAATCTCATTTTTTCAGGATATTTCGTATATCCGCCAACCTTGGTTCCCTGTCTTCCACCCAAAACAAACCCCATATTATTGAACGAAGTGCCTGCCGAATCTACCTTCTTATATTTTGACAGTTCTTTAAAAAATCTATTCCTAGTTTCACCATCTCTTGTATTTGAAAAAAGGAAATTACAGAATTTTGTCTTTTCATACTTTACCTGTTCTGTGTCTATATTTTTTATGAGCGAATCAAGTGGTGTTCCTGTATACAACATCCTTATAACATAGTATGGCATCCTGAAGTGCCTTGGGCTGTTTACGTAATTATCTCCAAACGCCCAATCGCATTTAGACATGTCAACATCTATAATTTCACCCATGAAGAATATTTTCTTAACGCGTCTTTCGCAATGGATGGTTGGCATACTTCTTTCTGCTGTATTTGAAAATATAACATAATCTGGATGAAGACTAAGAACAAAATTGTAATCAAGAAAAGAGAACATAGCCCTCCATTCTTCTATTCCGAACCCCCACCAATTGGAAAAATTAATCTTTATGGTTTTCAACTTACGCTGGTGGTACCTCCTTTGGGCGCTAGGCATTTATAAGCATCTTCGTACCAAGCTATTGTTTTTTCTAATCCTTCGTAAATTTGAGTTTTAGCTTCAAATCCAAGTTCTGTCTTAGCTACCGATGTGTCTAGCATTCTAACTGGTTGTCCATTTGGTTTTGATTTGTCCCAATGTATATCGCCACTAAATGACGTTATGTTTGTTATTATTTTTACTAATTCACTTATTGATGTTTGTTTTCCCGTTCCGATGTTTATGGGTTCAATTCCATTATATTTTTCAAGTGCAAGGACAATTGCATCTACAGCATCCTCAACATATATAAAGTCCCTAGTTGCGCTCCCATCTCCCCATATTATAACATCATCATGTTCCTTGAATTTCCTTATTAGTGATGGTATAACGTGTGATGAATTATAATCAAAATTATCTCTGCATCCATACATATTTGTTGGTATCAAAAAGATTGAATTAAAACCATATTGTTTTCTATATGCTTGGGACTGGACAAGGAGCATTTTTTTAGCCATACCATAGGGGGCATTTGTTTCTTCTGGATATCCATTCCATATATCGCACTCCTTAAACGGGATGGGGGTATGCTTTGGATAAGAACAGGTGGTTCCAATGCTAATAAACTTTTTTATCCCCCTAACATATCCTTCGTGTAATAGTTGTGTTCCCATCATTATGTTTTCATAAAAAAGGACTGCTGGGTAGTCCATATTGAAGCCAATTCCACCGACTCTTGCGGCAAGATGTATTACAATATCTGGATTTAATTCATCATACATCCGCTTTACGTCCTCAGCACTTACGAAATCATATTCCGAATGATTCGCACTAATTCCACCAATCCGTTCAACAACGTATTTGCCTAAGAATCCACTGCCACCTGTAACGACTATTCTCATTGTTGTTTTCCAAATCCCTTTGGTGGGTCTACTTCCCACAATAGTCTATAAATATCGTTAAATAATCTTCCAAACCAATAGCACACATCTTCTTCTGCGTCATCTTCTTGATCTATAACCTTTTCCACGCTTGGCTCTACCACCCTGAGTCTATGTATCAATGCGTGACACAATTCGTGTGCAACAATTTCGGTATTCCACTTTTCTTTTATAAAATGTATTTCGCCTAACTTTGGTTTTACCACTCGTATTTCAGTGCCTTTGTCTATAAACAAAGTCCATGGAACAAAATCTACACAACCAAGACAAGAATTTGGAACCTTGTCATAGGTGTTTTCATCGAAACTGTCTTGGTCTTGCCATAGAAAAACGTGGAAGTAATATCCGCCCCTTATTTTAGCAGTCCACTTCGCAACAAGTTTGGTTTCATCCTTAAATCGTTTAATCAAAACCAGCCTCTTTTAAAACCAATTCCTTCTTAGCAAGCTCCATATCCGATTCAACCATTTCATCAACAAGTTGGTCAAATGTAATCTTCGGTTCCCACCCTAGAACCTTTCTTGCCTTTGAAGAATCACCACACAGGGCGTCTACTTCTGTTGGCCTGTAATAGCGTTGGTCGATTTCAACATAGTCCTTATAGTCTAAATCTAATCGTGTAAAAACTGCTTCCAAAAACTCCCTTACTGTTCTCATTACCCCACTTGCTATAACAAAGTCGTCTGGTTTTTCGTGTTGGAGTATAAGAACCATTGCGCTACAAAAATCTTTAGCGTGGCTCCAATCACGCTTAGCTTCAAGGTTCCCAAGGTATAATTTGTCTTGCAGTCCTAACTTTATCCTTGTTGCTGCACGTGTAATCTTACGTGTTACGAAAGTCTCCCCACGACGAGCCGATTCGTGATTTGTCAATATTCCGTTACTTGCAAAGATTCCGTAGGCTTCTCGATAATTCTTTACCATATGGTAAGCATATAGCTTTGCTATGGCGTATGGGCTTTGTGGACTAAACGGAGTATCTTCGTTCTGTGGTGGAGGTGAAGACCCCCATAACTCTGACGACGAAGCTTGATACATCCTTGCTTTCGGGTGTGCCCTTCTTATCGCCTCAAGCATCCTTAGTGTCCCAAGTCCAACTATATCTCCAGTATATTCTGGTACTTCAAAGCTAACTTTTACGTGAGACATTGCTGCAAGATTATAAATTTCATCCGGCTTGATGTCACCAACAAGCTCCATTAATTGACCAGACACAGACAAGTCGCCAAAGTGAAGGTGAAGTTTCGTGTCTTCGTGCTGATCTTTGTAAAGATGGTCTATTCTTGCGGTGTTTAGTGAACTTGACCTTCTTACAATTCCGTGAACTTCGTATCCCTTATCTAAAAGAATTTCAGTAAGATACGAACCATCCTGTCCTGTGACCCCACTTACAAGTGCTTTCAAACATATTCTCCTATTCTGTCGCTACAAAACCCTGCACATGGTCTCATAATTGTTTTGGTTATACCACGCATTTCGGGCAAGACGCATATTGAACTTGGGGTTAATGTCCTGCCGGGATATGTCCACAAATAACCATCTGAAGTTAACGTAACCGCATCGGTGTTGTGGAAAAAGCACCTTACCCCTAAACCCATTAAGGAGTATAGCGTCCATTCTGTTTTTGCGTGACACCACAACCCTTCTTGCCTTAAAAAGGATTCTTCTATTTCATGTTCGGGCTTGTCGTGTCCAAGATACCAACCATCGTAATGCCAAACGTCAACTTCGCAATCAAAATTCTTAAGCGCAGAATTGATATAGTCTGGGTTGTTTTCTTCCTCAGTCTTTCCCGAAACATTGCCCCTATGGGATATAAGAATCAATTGCTTCTATTTCCTCTTTGGTAAGATAATCAGCATAACCACCTACAATCATTTTCCCAACCAAATTCTTGCTTGTTATAATATGGTTTGTATAATCTCCGAAGATAAGGCTTTTATCGGATATCAACTCCATGAGCATTGAATAAACCTTTTCAGCATCTATTGAAACACCAAGTACTGATGAAATTTCGGTTATTATTTTTATTGGGTCTTCTATGTATCGTTCATACACAAATTCGTAATCTGAATATTCTTTCCAGTCGTTATAATATTTCGTATTAAGTTTGAGATATTCATTGAAGTCGTATGGAATATTTTCTGTAGTTAGAAATCTTTTTGCAGACGAAATAGAATCCTTCATGTCCCGCTTTGTTGTAAAAATAATATCTGCCCAGTCCCTAAGTTCTTTGCTGTATGCGTGTGTTTTTAAAAGGTGTGTTTTTGCTTCGTTTTTTTCGTTATAATAACCACACCAAGACGAATAAACATCTTCAAAACAAAACCTGATTATGTTAAAAAGTGCGGTACTTCCGCTTTTGTGCATTCCTGCCACTAAGATATTCAAGATATTGTCGCCTTATATTCTTTAACAGTTCTTATGATGTGTTTTACGTCTTCGGTTAAAAGTTCTGGATAGCTGGGTAGTAAGACACATTCTTTTGAAAGGATTTTGGCAGCTTCTCCACACTCACGTATCGGAAGGTGTGTATGTGTCATTAGTGGGTAAAACATTGGCCTTGTTTCTATATGGTGCTTTTCAAAATATTTTTTTGTGGTTTCGTAAGAACTTCCCTTTATCCTGACACCGAACATCCAGTTTGCATTTTTGGTGTTTGGGTCTATTTCCTGTGATAGATGCCCAAGTTCAGACCTATATCTGTCAAAAATGCGCCCCTTCATTTCTAGTATGTTATCAATGCTTTCTATCTGTCCACACAGAATTGCTGCCGCCACATTCGTCATCCTGTAGTTGTATCCAAGCATGTCATATACAAATCTCTTTTCTGTTTCCCCCTGTGAATGAAGCCGATATGCGTATTCAAAAATGTCTTTGTCATTTGTAACAAAAGCCCCTCCTTCTCCGCTTGACAAGGTTTTGTTTCCGTAAAAAGAAATTGCCGAACACAAAGACTCTGAATCTGTTGGTTTTCCTTCGTATTCACCCAAAAATCCTTCACAATTATCTTCTACAAATACAGCGCTTGGGTGCTTTCTTTTTAGTTCCGGCACATTAATTACATTGCCAATGTTATGAACGATCAATACAGCGCATCGTTCTTCGGGTATTTCATCCACCATGTTCCACGTTGATTCGTCCGTGTTAGATAGTTTGAGATTCCAGTATTCCCCATCATATAAAAACGGATTTATTGCTGCAACATAAACATTGTCTGGGATAACCAACGTATTTATGTCTGGGTGCTTGTATCTTAATGACTTTGCAACAAGGTGCATTGCAGTAGTTCCGCTTGAAGTTAGAATGACATATTTGCAACCAGTTATCCGTCTGAGTTCTTCTATCGCTAAGTCTTTATACTTTCCCATCGAAGAAGAAATCCACGTGGAATTTATTGCATCCAATACACAGCTAACATTTGGAAGGTACTGTTTATAAATTGGTATTAATGTGCCATGACTTTTCATCTTCTTGTCCTACACCTTTTGCACAGCGGATGTCTTCTTATTCCCACAGCAAGTTCGTTTGACGTTCGTTTCATTTCTTCAGAACTCAAAATATAAATAAGTGAACTATCCTTTATATTACCGAACACAACAGATGACTTCCAATCCATACAGCAAATCACAACATTTCCCATGTAATCAATCGAAAGTTGTCTATACGGTGCGGTACACGGAGTATTGTGTTGATTGCAATCTCTATCGTACCAACAAAGCCTGTCGTCCATTTTGTTTTCATCTACCCCAAGCCACGAAACATCGCTTATACCCACATCGTCGAACATTGACTTTGTTATACTATTGTCATATCTTGAAACAAAATACTTTATATTGCCTATTTCGGAAAAGTCAAGAAGCAGTTCTTTGGTAAGAATCTTTCCGTTTGTCCATATTATTATAGTTGACCTTGGAAGCATCTTTCTTGTATAGTTCATTATGTAGTAAAGCCGTGGGTCTATTGTCGGTTCATTATAACAGTGAAATCCTATTGACCCAACGTATCCAAGTTCTGAAAGTTCATATATTATCTGCGTAACGTATTTAAGCGGAAGGTGTTTTCTTTCGGTGTACACGCTTACCGGACACTTCTTGTGGTTCATATTACATACGTTGCTTAACTGTATTCTGAAGTCTTCTACTTTTGTAATCATATTAATATGTTTTGTGCTTTTTTTGAACAAAACCGTCTGTCGCTTCACCATATACTGTTTTTCGTGCAAGCGTTACAATGGTTTCGTCTATTTCGTCTATCAGGTCGCTCCGTTGAACGTTAAGGTCACAACATTTTTTAAGTGTATTCCACAAATCAAACGTTCCGTCTTTGTCGTCTATATATCTTTCTTTAAATTCTTCAAAAGACATTCTTCTAATTTCGTAAAGAAGTTCTTGGTTGTTCCACATCTTTGTATCTACAGTTATCAACTTGTCTATCAAACCACCGATTGTATCCATTATTTCACCAAATCCACCACCAAAGAAAGCGGTAGTCCCGTATCTTTTACTCTGATATCAAAATCCGGTGTTCGCTGTATCTTGCCAAGTGAATGGTCTATCTTTTTCGCAACGGGTGTTCCATCTAGAAGATAATAGTGTAGGTATTCCACATTTTTAAACTGTGTCTTTTCCAACAACCATACCATTGATTCAATAGTTGGAAACCACACAACACCCTTTCCTCCAAACGGGTCTTCGTAAATTTTACCGTCACACTTCAAACACCTGTCGTACATTATTGGGCTTCTATAGTCTGGAACCGACAATCTAAAGAGTCCACCGACCCTTAATATCCTGTGTATCTCATTGATAACGCTGTGTAGTTTAGTTGGTTTTATATATTCAAATACGCTTTCCGATTCAAATCTGTCAACCGAACCATCGTCTAATGGAAATGGAATTGTTATATCGTGTTTTATGTGCCGCCCATCGTCTCTGGTTAAGGATAGCCCAACAATATTGTCCTTTCGCCACAAGGGAATATCACCGGCATACAATCTTATCGGTTCTTTAAGGTCTGAAAACTTCAATTGATATACCTATATACGGTAAACGCTTCTGCATACTTTTTTCCTATCTGAGCACCACGTATCTTGGCAAGGCTTCTTATAAAGTCTTCGCCCATCTGTGGCCTTCCTTCCAACTGACTCACGTAACAATTTATAGCATTTACCTTTTTATCCAACTGCCCTTCGGTTATTTCGTAAAACATTGTGTGGTGTGTCTGCGGTTCATTTCGTGGCGCTTCGTATCCAAGAACCGAACAATCCATAAAAGCCCTTACACCTTCCCGAGCAACAACTGAATGGTCTTGGTGAACGTCTGTCGGTGAAGGAAGAAAGACAATATCTGGGTGGAAGGCTTTTTTCATTTCTATAAGATTGTCAAGAATTTGTTGCCTATGCCCATCCAACAACCTAACGCAATAATTAAGTGGTGTATAATATCCTATTCCTAGAAGTCTAAATGCGTCTTCGGTTTCTTTTATGTAGTCTCCGTAGGTTCTTTTGGTGAATATAAAAGACCAGACGATATGTCCTTCTTCTGCAAGCCTTGCTATTGTTCCCCCACATCCAATGGCGGCATCATCTGCATGGGGTTCTAAAACTAATATTTTCATACTTCTATCGCATCCAAGTCAAGGTAATCTGGAAAATCTCCGTAGTATCTCTTTATTCCCATTCTAACTTCAGGGTGAAAGTGCATATTTGGAAACCCATAAAAACTATCGTCTACTTTACTTTCGTCAAAGTTGTCCCATATATCCCAAAATTCTTTTCTTGACCCATGGTATCCTGCCTTGAATCTTACTCGTTCATCACCAACCAATCCAAAATGATACAGCACTTCACTGCGTTCTTTAAATGCAGGGCTGAACTGTTTTCCAAGGTGGCAATGTCCATAAACGTTTCCTTTTACGTGACGTGCGATTCGTACCGGCCCCCTTCGCCTATCTCTTTGTGGATAGCAAGTTATGAACCTTCTATTCTTCCAAAATAAATACTGCTCTACTTTTATAATGTTTATAGCTCTGTGGTTTGTCAGGATATCATCAACCCTTTTAACTAGACTCGCATTGAAAAATTCATCCATGTCAGTACACCAAAAAACATCCATATCGTCACGAACGAATTGTGAACCATACACAAACATCTTCATCTTACCAATGGTAGAACCTCCCACCGTAGCAACCACATCGTCAAGGTCAGTCTTTTCGATAAGCGTTATCTTGTTTTCGGGGTCAGGATAGTTCTTTATAAATTCATGCGAACCGTCATCTGAAAACCTGTGTGGTTTTTCTATTACGTTCAAATCGTAAAAAATCAACTGGTCAAAATGCTCATATAGAAATGGTAGCTTCTGCTTTAGGAAGACTATTTCGTTCCATAGAATACTAAAATGACAGTGCTTCATTTTGTTCCTTTATTATACAAAAAGTGGAAGTCCAAAGTCACACAAATATACCACAAGGGGTCTTTTGCTTTTAGATTCTCTTTGGTTAAGCCACGTTGACGTTACAATATTTATGGGAGTATATCCAATAGCTTTCCAGAAATAGTTTGATTCAAGGTCATAAGCAACTCGACAACTTACTCCGGTCTTATTTAGTGAAGCGGCTCTTTGTCTTACGATTGCCTCTAGTGCGGTTGCTCGCTCCCACCTTCTAGCGTCTTTTCTTACAACAATTTGTTCAATCTTGGCAATGTCTCTAAAGAAGTGTCCGTAAACAAATCCGGTTATGTCGTTATTATCAAGATATACCCATATATTCTGATATTTGTATCTATCTCTGTTGGCAACACGCCTCTTTCCAAGAACCGATAGATACACATCCATTGGTATAAACCCTAGTGCAGAACCTTCGCTTTTTCTTAGGGAATCTATTTCCCTAAAATCCGATTCTATACCCTCCCTAATCATCTACTCCATATCCTCGTTTCCGACATAATCCCATCAGCATCCCCCCTGAAAATCTGTTGTTTGAATTTAGAAAGTAATCCAATTCCTTCACGGTACTGCGTTTTATATGAATCGTCAAGCAGAATGAATTTTCTGAACTTATCTACGGAATGTTTTATGCATTGATTCCTTGCCCTTCCGTCAATTACAACCCAATCAAATTCTTCAAACGGGTCTATTGTGGAAACATATTCTTTAAACGACCTTCCACCTATTGCACCATAGCTTTCGCTTAAATATTCCTTGTCAAAAACTTCGTCAGGTGGTACATAAATAAGGTTTACGTTATCGGCAATTACTTTTCTAACGCTTTCGTACCACTTTAAATCGTGTTCCACAGAAACAACTGACTTCGCCATTTCTGCAAACCATACAGTGGAACCGCCAGAACCGTATTCAAACACGGTGTCTGTGGGTTTAATGTTTTCTAACATGAAGCTTATTACCGCTTCTCCAAACCACGGGGTTTCTTTAACTACCATCTTCAATCGCCTTTATGTCAATGTAATCAGGGTATTCACCATAAAATTTCTTTACCCCCATATTTATAGAAGAATTTGGATGCATCCTTGGGTGTCCATATATCTCGTTCCCAACCTTTCGTTCATCAAAATCATTCCACGTATCCCAAAAGTCATTTCTTACGCTGTGGTATTTGCTTTTGAACTTCATTCTTTTTTCGCCAACAAATGCAAAATGATAAAAGAATTCATCTTTTATCTCATATACCGGAGTGTATTGTGCAGCAAGAAAACAGTGTCCATAAACGTTATCTTTTTTGTGTCGTGCTATCCGAACCGGACCTTGGCGTGTATCGTTGTCTGTAAAGCACAACATAGTTCTTGGATTCTTCCAAAACATATATTGCCTTACGCTTATTGACTCAGCATCTTCTGTTGAAAAAACATTTTCCACTTTTTCTATAAGACTTGCGTTAAAGAATTCATCCATATCGGTACACCAGAAAACATCAATATCATCTCTTACATATTGAGAACCGAATATGAACATTCTTTGCTTTCCAACAACGGATGCACCAACGGTAGGCTTTACTTTGCTAAGGTCTTTTCGTTCTATTAAATGTATCTTACCTTCCTTGTCGGGGAAGTTAAGTATATATTCGTGTGACCCGTCATCAGAGAATCTTGGTTCCCCATCTACTACATTCAAATCATAGAATATTATCTGGTCAAAGTGTTCGTACAGGAACGGAAGTTTCTGCTTCAAGAACGTAATTTCATTCCACAATATGCTGAAGTGGCAGTGCTTCATTTCCACTCACTCCAATTGCTAAACACGGTGGTATGTGTTTTAAATTTATCGTAAGTCCAACTATACTTAAACAGCGGCGCTACTGTGCTGTATCTATACGCATAATCCATTTCAGGTTCTGCATCGTGGCAAACAATATATTCTGCTAAATTAGCCACTCGTATAATGTCTGTTGCCCTTCTCATCGGTGGGTGTTGGTCTATTAAAACAACACCCCATGCAAGTTTAACATCTGCAAGGTCGTAGCTTGTTACGAAATTAACTCTGTGTAAATCCGCCTGTCTTTTAGCCGCAAGCTCACAATATTTTTTGTTGTCTTCATAAGAAACAAGTAACCTTTCCTGTTCCATGCAAAGTTCATGTAGAACGGGCGAGCTAAAAAGTCCCGTCCCCATTTCAAGAACGGCACCATTGGTTCTGCTTAGCGCACTTATCAAAACCGGAAGGTGTGTAGACCCCGTGTGAACGAGGTCAAATCCAAATCTTTCCCTTACAATTACTTCGGCTTCTTCAACTGTTATCATAATGGAAACCTTTCTCCTATTTTTACAGCAGGGACACCGGCAACGATTGTCCATGGTTCGACATCTTTTGTAACAACCGCACCCGCACCAACAACTCCACCTTCGTTTACCGTAACGTCAGGCATTATAACCGCATTCACACCGACAAATCCATGTTTACCTATATGCACAAAGCCCCTATAAACACCCGCATCCTTTTTAAAGGCCATGGCTGTCATATATCCATCAGGTGTATTTGTTCCAGTCAGCAACCTTGCCCCCTGAGAAATTGAGCAGTATTCCCCAACATCGCATTCCCCACCGCCAAGAATTCCCGAAAAGGATGCAACGTGTACCCTGCTTCTAAGGACAGTTCCGGTTCCACCTTCTATTCTACAATAATCATCAACCCTTACATTGTCCCAAAGGAGAATGTTTTCAGGATTAAGTATAAGGGCGTTGTTAAACACATATACACTATTCCCAACATAAGCAAACTTGTGCATGAAAAAACTTGTTTTACAGACTCCGATTAGTTCCGGTTTTCTCACTTTAAATTCCCCAATACAGCCCTATTTCTTTTGCCACAACCTCTTCAACATTGTCATAATCTTCACTTAAAACAAACTTAACCGGAACTTGCCCCCTTAATCCAAATGCTCCGATATGTTCCTTTCCGAAATTTACCATTACCTTGTTGTCGTTAAAGAAATTATCTGTATTAAGCGAAAAAGTGTATGCACCCGAACCACGCCCCACTATTATTGGACACAGCCTTGCGATGTATGCATTTTCGTTTAGGTCGTTAAGGTGTGTTTTTATTATGCTTCTTGTGTAAATTACGTTTTCTTTCTTTATATCTCCATTGCGATTTGAAACAAAGAATATTACATTTTTAAACTTATCTGCAAGCCTTGTTATGATTGGGTCAAAATCAAAATTCTCTGACTGACCAGAAAGAACCATCCCGTTTGAAATAAATACCTTTCGGAATCTTGTGAACTTTGACATTATTGGTCTTACGTGTGAGAGTTCGTATTTATAATAGTCTATCCTTGGTACGAACAAAAGAATATCGTCTGGAACTTTTATGTCAAGCCATTCCAAACTTTCTTTAAACATCTGAAACAAACACTGTAGTGTGCAGTCGTATTTGTCGTGTATCGAAGGAACGGTTCTGTACCAAGTATTGATATAAAGAGCGTTGTCCTTCAATCTCCATTCGCTCTTTTTGGGATACGGTAGAATTGATTCATGCTTTAGTCCATCAATATCGGATATAAGTTTGCTGTCGTGTATATGGCTGTAAACGTATTCTTCTGCGGGAACGTTTTCCACAATCCACCTTACAAATTCACGTGATACATGAACGTCACCACAATGGAATCCGTTAAAAAAGTGTATCTTTTTAAACAAGGCCAGCACTCCTAAACTTTTCGATAACAAGTGGCATCGCTGTCTGCCCAAGATGAATTTCGTCTATCAGCCAACCATTTTTGGTTATAAAGTTTTCCACCATATCGTCATATATTGTAACAAACGGAATGGCATTTTTTTCACAAAAGTCTTTTACCTTTTCGTTAAACATCATCACGATTCCGTTTCTTTCTTCTTGGGTTCCATAACTATATATTGACGGTGGACCTGCGCCTATAACGCCCCATATAATCAAGCTGAACCTTTCATTGAAAAAAGATATTGCTTTACAGTATCCATCTACGCTTTCATCAACAGCATCGCAAACCGCATCCCATCCGGCTTCAAGAAGTCTTGGGATTTCGTATCTGCAATCACTGTCACCGTGTGGAAGCATAAGGTAATCTTCTTTCCAATCGCCAACCTTGTTTGTTATATCTATAATTCTATTTTTATTTGACAAAAGGTTGTGTGCAGACATTGGGCCTATTCTTATTCCGTTGAAATAAGGGCCTGTATTCTTTTCTACGTGTGGCCATATATCAACCATTTCGTCTTTACCTGTAAAGAACGAAGCGTGGCTATCCCCAATGCAGTATATCATCGTTCCAATTGTGCCTTAAGTGCTTCTATTTGTTTCTTTGTTTTTTCTGCGTTATTGATTAGCACATTAAGTGCATCTTCATTCATTTCAAGCACACTGTTGTATTTCTTTAATGTTTTGTTACAATTATCACAAGACTTTACATAACCAAAATCAAGTTTATACCCAAACGTAACATTCTTATGCTCACAACTTAGTTCTTTTTTTATTCTAGCTATATCAAGTTTGATGTATGATATTTCTTTTTTAATCTTTCTGTTAAACATGACTTACACTTTCTGCTTTTTCACAAATTTTATCAATACATTCTTCTATTGGCATACTTGTATCAATATCAATGAAGTTTTCAAGTGGTGGTTCATAGTCTTCTAAAAAATATTCTTCCCTACCACGAATTTCATTTGTGTGGAGATAAATTTCACACACATCATCTCGACTTTTAAGGTCTTCACGCAATTCACGATAGGGCGCAACCATTGAAACGAAAACATTTATCTGGAAGGAATGAAGCCATTCTGCTAACATCTGAACCTTTGGAATGTACTTTTTTCTTCCAAGTTCTGAATAGTCCCAATTACTAAGCGACTTTCTTATATCATCACTATCTAAGTGGATTCCGCCCAACTTGTTTTTTAGAGCATAGGCCAAGGTAGTCTTTCCAGCTCCCGGTTGTCCGGTAAACCAATAGATCATATCAATCCCCTTTCTTTAAACTTTTCTATAACAGTTGGCATCGCAGTTTGACTTAAGTGTATGTGCAAGTCTTTTTTTAACCATCCGTCTTTGGTTATTCCATCCTTAACGGTTTCTTCGTAAATGCTGATGAACGGTATATCATTTTCTTTGCAATATGCTTCTATTCGTTTGTTAAATTCTACAACTATCTTGTTTCTGTCAACCTGTGTCATATAAGAATTTCTTGGATTAACACCTTGGCCCCAAACACCGAATATCATCATGTTGTATCTTTTGCTGAGAAATTCTATACACTCAATGTATTTGTCGGCAAAGTATGTTATTGTTTCGTGATAGTCTGCTTTTGGATTTTCAGTAAGGTATCTTGGAATGTCACGCCTGCAATCCGGTTCACCATATACAAGCATAAGGCTATCGCTTTCTGTTATCCCAAGACCTTCTATGACCTTCAGAACCTTGTCAATCTTTTCCATCAATTCGTTGGCTACAGAAACACGCTCTATTCTAGCACATCTGAAGTATGGTAGTTTTCCCAAGTGACCCTTTGGCCACGGCTCCACCAATTCTTCAAATCCAGAGAAAAACGATGCGTGACAATCTCCAACACAATATATCATACCCAATCTTCTCCGTTCCATCGTTTTGAATAAAGCTTATCCATCACCATAACAAGAAAGAATTGCTCCCACGTATCCATCCACATTGGAATTGGTTCATAATTTACAACTCTGCCAATTAGTGAAATTGGTGGAGCACCAAACTCAATAATCATGTTTTGTAATTGGTCTTGTCTAGGAATCCACACAATGTCACTTCTATTCCATTCTGTTAAGTTTTCATCTTCGCATTGTACTGAAGGAACCGGGAAAAACCGTCTTTTGTAAGTCTTGTTTTCATCTGGCATATCAAAATAAAAAGAAGCATCTCCTATTGTCCACACCGCACAGTCGGCATAAAACCAATCACCATATTCTGGATGCCATGCGCCTTGTATTTCTTTTGCTTTTTCAAGCATTTTTATATTAAGTTCTGAAGTATCCACTATACCAATTCGTCAACCTCCATTCCACATTCTATTTTTTTCTTTATTCTAGTGCTTGAAATCTTTTCTATCTTGCTATCTAAAACGATGTGGTTTGTTTCATACCCAACATCACGCCCCCAGTTTATAGAAGCTATCGGTGGAATGAATTTAATCTTGTGGGGAATTGCGTTTTCGTCCAAAACCCTCTTTATGGCAACCGCACGTTTAAATGGCGATGGTTCTTCATCCGTGTTCATTACCATAATTAATATGGGTCTTTTATTAGCGTCATAAACCTTTCTTACCATAGCAAGATGGCCTTTATGAAAATATATCCACCTGCCTATGAATGCATCGTATCGCAAAACACAACCCCCCACAATTTTAATAATCCAACATTGTTCTTGTTACATACATCTTCTACCTTTGAACACATTGACGTAAAATCGTCAACATTGCTAACGTCCGTGAACAAGTCTTCGGTGTCAAGCATCACACACACTGGCCTTGCTTTGTCTATTATTTCCTGAAGGCGTAGAACACCTTTAACGGTTTCTATCTTTGGAACAACCGAAACACGTTCTTCAACACAACCCCTTATTGTCTCAATTGAACAAGGTTCTTCTACATTTGAAATTGCAAAATACTTTATTTTTTCATGTGTGTTTGCAATGTCAATTGCAGATGTCAATGATATCTTTCCAATCGGTGGTTTCTTTCTGTCTTTTGGAAAGTCAAGAAATACATCCATGTCTGTTTTGTATAGGATTGATTCTAATTCGGTTTCATCTTTTACATACGCCAAGTTCACACGAAGAACAGAATCATCCGGTAGAATAAAACCATCAAGCGAAAGAAGGTGGTTAGATATCAGAATCATACTTATCTCCCTTAACCGATGGAACCTTTACGCATACTGTAGCGGTATTTGTTGTTGCAACAAAGTCGGTTGATTCGTTTGGCTCTATTACAACAATGCTTCCCTTTTCAAGTTCCTTCCCATTCATTGTTGCTAATCCGAAAATGACAACCGTAATTTCGGTTGCTATCTTATGAACGTGCCTTTGTTCTGTGTCACCGCTTTTGTAATACTTTAAAGCAACTTCTACATCTTTTGTTTTAAATACGGTTGGTTCAAAATCGCCAACGAACCATCCCTTTATCATGTCCGATAGTTTATGTGTCTCCACTTAATTTCCTTTACTTTATATCATAAAACTAAACACTTGTCAAGTGTTTTAACGTACCATGGCCTACAAATATCTACCAAGGTATTTCTTTCCTATTCCAAAACCAAGAATTTCCCGCATTGCTTCCAACGCTTCACGAGTGTTATGCTGTCCATAAAACCCAATGTGTCCAGATGAATACCTTCCATGAACCTTGTTATACATTTCCATCATAGTCGCATAGTGGTCGTCAAGACTAAAAAGGAACCTTCTCAAATCGTCTTCGCTACATCCGATAAAGTTTCCAACGGTAGGAATTACTTCGCCTGGAAGCAATAGAAGGTCTTCGTAATGTACAACAAGTTTTGGTTCTTCAATTTTATCAAATGCTTCAAGCGTTTCTAAGTACCACGCTGCTTCTTTCTTTACGATGCCAATGTTTTCTACCCTTGCGAATGGTCTATAGTTCCTTCCGTGCTTGCGTCTTAGAACGTGACTCGATATGGCATCCTTGTAGTCTCTCAAAATCAGGATAACCGTGGTTGGATATTTTATGGTTTTTGCTTCGTGTGTCTTTACACAGGCACTTGAATTGTTTGCCTTAAGTATGTTGAGTGGTGCATCATCTTCCAATAACCTTTGAATGATATACCGAAGCCAGTTTGCACCACTTCTTGGATATCCTAAAATTGTGAATCTACTCATGGTCTTCCCTTAAAAACGCCTCAAGGTCTTCCGGCGTACCGAGTCCAAACATCCTATCTATGTGAAATATCTTTATTTTCTTACCATCAGCAATTGCTTCGTTATAGACTGGACAGACAAAATACTCTCCGTTAGTCCTTATGTCTTTTGCAATCATTTGTTCTGCATACTTAACGTAATCAGAGCCTTTGCGATAGAAATAGATACCCACTGTTGCCTCGGTGCTTATTGGTTTTTTTTCTGCAACTTCACATACATACCCGTTTTCATCCAATTTAGCGAAACTCCATTTACTGTGTACACTCGTAAACGTAAGAATTCCGCCATCAATCCCATCCCCCATTGCGTACATAAATTCGTTGGAATCCCATTGAAGGTATTGGTCTGAATTTGCAATCAGTAGTGGTTCGTCGTTGTCTATGTACTTTTTAGCTAACAGCGTAGTACAAGCAGCACCTTCCGTTATCCCATCCACTTGAACTATTTTGCATTTAGGTGCTATCAAATTCAGAAGGTATTGCAGGTTATACTTTTCATAATGTGCTTTCTGTACTATAAATATGTGCCTTGCGTCTATGTTAAGGTTTTCAACCACAACCTGAATCATTGGTTTTCCGTGAACATCTAGGAGCGGTTTAGGAAAAGAATATCCGGCTTTTTCAAATCTTGAACCTGCGCCCGCCATTGGAATTAGTACATTCATTTTTCCACCCTGCCACTTAGGTTTTGCGTATCCACAAATTCCGTTTATCTTATCTGTTATCGCTCCGTATGTTACGCTGTTGGAATTTTCAACACCCAAAAGATGCGCTCCCGATTCAACGGCTGTCTTTCTACCTATATGTGAATCTTCTATAATCAGTGTTTCATTTGGGTTTATTCCCGCCTTAATCATGCACCTTAAAAACATCTCTGCATTAGGTTTTGGTTGCTTAACGTCCTGATTTGAAAAGAAGAAGTCAACATATTCCATAAACCCTTTTCTTAAAAGTGCAAGTTTTACCGTTGCCCTGATGGAATTTGACGCAACACAAATAATAAATCCATCGCTCTTAAGTCTTTTCAGAACAGAACAAAGTCGTTCATCAACGGTGAATTTGTCTATTAGTTTAAGGGTTTCGCCCTGCTTCTTACTCCATACATCATCGTAAAGTTTCTTTGGAAGACCCTTGTTCTTGGTAAGAAGGTTAAGTTTCACCGTTGTCGGTCTGCCATCATAAATTGAAAGGTGTTCATCACGCCCTATAACATACCTTTCATCAAAAGAAAGCAATGCACCATTTAATGCTTCATAGTGCAAGTCCTTCATGTTAATAAGGACTCCATCCAAATCAAAAATTATCAGCTTAATCAACTAGCTATCACCCTTTTCTGTTTCATCATCACAACTTCTGAATACGGATTCATTACATATCTATACTTTTTCCGCATTCTCTTGCTCCACTCAACGTCTTCGCCTTGCCCCCAACACAAACTTTCGTCAATCGGGTCTGCTTCCATAACCCACTTTTTTGCAACCCAATACGCACCACTTATATACATTAGTTCGGTTTTTTTGTAGGTGTTGTAATCGACTCGGCACAGTCCAAGTTGGGGGTCATCCCACGTAACCCAGTCTCTGTATCTTGTTCCGTCTTTATTTGTTATTACGTTCATGCACACATCCCATGAATTGCCGAACTTAAGGAACCCTTCGTACCATCCTTCGCTAAGCATTAGGTAGTCGTGCATATAAACTATATTTTCGTTAGTTGCATTTTGCGTGATAAGGTTTTTCTTTTTAGATATCCACCTTGGTTTTATGTTTTCGTCAAACGGGATGTGGGTTATTCCGCTTATGCCTTCGCCACCAACGACTATTATTTCAGCATCGGCAACTTCATCCCGAATAGACTTTATTATCATTGGCAATTTAAGGTTGCCTGCGGTTATGATTCCAAATGTGAATGTCACGAATCCTCCAATTATTTTAATAGAATAGAACTTCTTGATCTTCCTTATGGCTAGTTCTGTTTTCGCTCATCCACCACCAGAACATTTCTTCACCATCTTTCCAGCGATTTACCGATTTCTTTCCTTGTGCTTTTTTGTTGTCATAACACTTAATAAACGCTTTTATAAAAAGGTTTCCAAATTTTGGATATCGTTCAAATTCAATCTTCCTGTGGCTTCCAGCCATTGGGCACAGCAGACAACCGACTCTCTTCCAACCTTCGTCATATAACGAACAATATGGAATGTTAAATTTTCTTATAAAGTCCCAAACTTGTGTATCTGACCAATCAATAATTGGATGAACAAAATTTTTTGAATTATCGTTGTAACAGGTTTCCACCATTTCCCTATTTTTACGACCACTTGACTCCGCATGGCGTATTCCTGTAATTACATACCTACCGGTTCCACCACGTTCCTTGTATTCTTCGCAACACCACCTACGCTGTCTTTGTGGAAACCCCTTTATTACCAACCTTCTAAGCAGCGGTTCTTTTGGTCTTTCAATAATAACATCTTTGTGATAGTCCCTGATGAAATAAACCAGTTCGGGTGGGTCAATGGTGGTTAGGTTATAGTGTGCATCATATTTTACCCCTGCCATATCTGCCAAAGCCTTGATGACCACCGAATCCTTGCCACCAGAAAATGCAAGATAATATCCTTCAGGTGGTTCAAATTCCTGTAACCGATCTATTGATACCTGCACAATGTCAATATCACCAAACAGCGTATGGTCTATCAACGCTCTTCCTCCAATCGTATCACCCCCAAGTTGAACCCTGCGGGTCTTGGAATTACAACTTCAACGTCCTTGCCAAAGGTATCTATAAAAAAGTTATGTACTTCGTTTGTAAATGTGTGGCAATCGTGAAAAAACAGATGGCATTTATCTATATTTATAAACGGAAGAACGGCGGTGGCGTCTAATATTATCTGTTTTGGAATGTGGTTTCCGTCAATAAAAACATAGTCTATGCTTAGACCAGAAAGGATTTCATTAACCATGGAAGGGCTGTGACCAGTTACACATTTGACTATGTCTCCCACGCCACACAGTGAGTGCAACGCAACGGCAATCTTGTGCCCCATTGTATCAAAATATGTGTTGGTTGACATTGCGTATGTGCTGTTATTTTCCTTAAGGCTTTCTTCTACATAAGTGTCTAATGTTATTATTGTTCCACCCGTTTCAAGCATTCCAAGCCCCGCCGCCAACGAAGATACTCCGAACGCTGTTCCACATTCGTATCCACATTTAAGGTCGTTTTCAATAATATCTTTCTGAAGGTATCTAAATTCTATTTCGCTTATTGAAATCGGCGTGTCGTGCTTTTCCATCCTTAACGAGTTTCCGATTGAAACAAGTTTAGATGGAAGGTCAAGTTTTAATATTTCGCTATATTTCACTTTTACTCCCGAACAAGTATCTGTTTCTCGGTATGTGGTCTATTTTAACGTCAGTCCATTTTCTGTCTAATTTTTTAATTTCCCCAAAGTAGTTCACGTTATCTATTTCGGAAAACATATCCTGATAAGCGAAAAGAAAGCTATCAAAGTATGGAAGGATTAAATCAATCTTTTCACGCAGCTTTAATGGGGTTTCACTTAATGACCAACACGCTATAAACAAAGACTTTTTACCAGTTGGAATCTGCGAATTTGAAAGCTGAAGTGAATTGTCAGTAGTCTTTACCAGAAGTTTTTTGATATCCCAAATTTCAGAAACATATTCAGCATCAATTCTACACGAATCAAGATAGTATCTTTGGAGTGCGGAGAAATGTGGGAGGTCATATATAACGTAATCACCACTGAATCCAAGTTCGTTAATCAGGCGACACATACATCCATAGCCGCCACCGAACTCAAAAATGTAGTCATAATTTCTTACATCTTCCCCTGTCGCATCCATGAATCTGGCTAGATGATATGCCTGATGAACCAAGTTTCCATCTGACGGTGGATTGCCAACCTTGCTTTCTTCTATCGGTACATTTTTATCTTCAATGTATGCTCGTTCAATCCCAAGGTAGTTTGCCTGTGAAACAAACATCGTCTGTGTTATAACTGGCCACCTTAAGAAGTTGTCGATATCTCCAACGCTTATGTTTGCAGAAAGTTGTTCTACAAATTCTTTCCACTTTTTAGTTGCGTTTCTACCAACCTTAAGGTCGGCAATTTCATCTTTCAACTTCTGTTGTCGTTCTAATTTCGCTTGGTTAAGCAACATATTAACAGCAACATTGAAGGCGTTATCTTTCTTCATGTTTGCGACTAGAATAGAAATTACCTTATCTTTTGAATAGCCTGAAAGATAAGATATTTTGGTAAGGGATTGCAGAATGTTTATTGTGTTGTCCATTCTTATAAAGAATCCATTGTAGTTAAAATTGCACCCCAAAACTCGTAATCGAGGATATCGCTTCTCATAACTTCGTATAGGTTTCTAATCTCGTAAATAGCAGCACCACCATTCCATTCACCACATAGCAACGATTCTATTGTGTCAATTGTTATTTGATGATATTTGCGACTATCAACGGCTTCTAAAATGTCTTTTAGTATTTTATGCTTCATTCTATCTCCTCAAATATATCTCCAAATCTATTTTTCCACAAGTGATCTTTGTGTGTTCTTTCGTATCCAGCTTTCGTTATTGCTTCTCGTTCTTCTTCGTGTTCAAGGTAGTAACTTATTTTTTCTTTCAGTTCTTCCTTAGTTTTAAAGCAAACAATCTCTTTATCAATCTCAAAATAGTCTTCTATTCCTTCAACATATTCACAGAGAAGCATTGACTTTGATGCGGTTACTTCAAAGGGTCTGCACTTAATCTGCATCCTTCCATCTGAACCCTTTGAAAAGTTTATACATATCTTGCTACGATTATAGGCTTTTGCCATTTCCTTAAAGTCTATCATTCCGTTTGGTTGACCTTTTCCGTATCGTTCAACCTTAAGTTCGTCTAACCATGCCATTCTATCGCCATATGCTTGTCCACAGAAAGATACGTCTATATCCTTTTCAAGTTCATAGTCTTTAAAGTAGAATGGGTTTGCAGCCCATTGAGATAAAATTGGCTTCATAGGTCTTCCCCGTTGTCTGCTTTCTTTAAAAGCATTTCTATCTTTTCCTGCATTTCTTTTGTCTTGTAAACGCTTTCGCAATCAAATGTCAATTCTTCGTTTAACCTAATCTTTATAGTTTCTTCCGTTGGGTTTCCACGGCTAAAATCATCAACAAACACAGAAACAACGTTGAGTGTTATTGTTGTTTCACCACCTTCCGTTAAAACTTCGGTCGCCTTAACGGTTCTTTGATAATACGAATTTCCAAACATATCAATTCACTATACCTGCAATATTCTTCTTCTTGGAAGTTCAATACACGTTAACATTCCGCCCATTGCCGCACCAGTATCTATTCCAATTTTATTTTCTTCTACAAGTGGAAATTCAAGTGGGGTGTGTCCAAAAATAACAGTCTTGCCAAAATCATATTTAGAGTTAATGAATTCATATCTAATCCAAGTCAACCATTCAATGTCTTGTTCTTCCAATGGAATGTTTGGTTTTAACCCAGCATGTACAAAAATATATTCTTCTGTTTCATAATATGGAAGTAGTGATTTAAAAAATTCCATGTGTTCTCTTGGAATAGACCCACCATATGACCTTATTGTCGTAAGCCCACCATTCATGAGGTGCAAGTTTTCGTTAATTCCATCAAGGCAATTAAGGAACATTTCTTCGTGGTTCCCAAGCAAGCATATAACATTGTGTTTCTTCTTCAAGTCAATGACGAAACCAACTACTTCTTTTGACTGTGGCCCCCTATCAACGTAATCCCCAAGAAACACAACGGTATCGTCCTTTGATATTTCAAGCAAGGAAAACATTTTTTCTAGTTTTTCTAGGCAACCGTGTATGTCGCCTATTGCAAAAATGTTACCCATTTAAAATAATTTCCAAATCAAAACATATATCACGTTCATTGGTTGTGAAGTTATATCCTTGTGCATACCACTTTGCACCGATTCCCTCAAGGGTATTCCTTATTAAATCATCAACATCTTCATCAAGTTGACCATCATATATCACTTTAAATTTTTTCTTAATCATAATTTTTTCCGCCTTTTGCTTATTGCCACAGTCGGTAAAGTAGGGATGGTAGTTGTCTAGCTACGCCTGCCACGGCCCCTTCCACGTCCTAACCCTAAACCACGGCCTAGTCGCCTGAAAAATCCAACCTTTTCTTCTGCTACAATTGTTTCTCCGCTTTTAGTTGTACACGGCCCTAACCCACGTCCAGTTTTCGGACCCCTACCCTGAGGCCCCATTCCGTTCTGTCTCGGCATTATACTTTTCCTCCATCTTTTTATTTTTTTAAATATTTTTGGTAAGATTCTTCGTTAATGCTACTAACAATTTGTATGGCTTCGTCAACCCTCGCATTGTGTTCCGCAAGACCACATTCACAAATGCGTGGCCTATCTCCACAATAATCTTCGTGAGCTGGACATGAATACCAACAATCCTCATCTACATAGTAGTGATTCTTCCTGCGAAACGATTCGATTATTTCTAACAACCGTTTTGTCTTCACTGCCTAGTCCACACAAACTTCTGCTAATGCTTCTTCAATGGCTTTAATTTCGCTAGTCGTTTCGTCAATATCTTCTTTTGGCCAATTCTTTTTACGCATCAACTCAGGCACACGCTTTAGACTGCCTAAGATAATAAGCCAAATATCACGAGGTGTGTTGATAATCCCTTCAGTTCCGTCACTAAGTCGATACCTTACTCCCTCAATATTTGAAACAACCAGTTCTTTGGTTAACTTCATAATTCACCTTCCTTCAAATATTTTTGATACACTTCTTCCTGTGCTATCGCTGCCGTTATGGATTCCGCTGTAATACCAAGATGTGTCGTAATACTTTTCGCCACATTCTTCGCAAATATATCTCCATGAATCCAGGTTATACGGAGGGTCAGTTATAAGATTTAACCAACCGGCACATTTTGGACAAACTCTAACACATATACACCTATATACGTATTCTTCTATCACCTTGTTTTGACGTTTTTTTTCTTCAGCCTCGGCAACCCTTCTAAGAACTTCTTCGTTTTTTGTATCTTCTATCTTTATGCTCATTTCTTTTCAATTTTTTCTTTTGGTTTAAATTTGATGGTTGCCTTTAATGCCCTTTCCCACGTTCCATTAATGGATACAACCATATCGCTTTCATCTGCCAATATCCCACAAAATTCTTCCAATGCGTCTTTTGTTTTTTCGTCTAAAAACTTACCAAGAGCGCACTGCATGTCATTTTCAAGTTCTTTTAGTCTCTTTGTTTTTTCCATAAGGAACCTCGCTTGCCAAATAGTTTTTGTACACTTCTTTTTTAAAAGTACAGCCCCTTTAATCTGTGGGGCAAAAAATTACCGAATACCCGCAAAGGGTACAGGTTGCTTCACGCACTACAAGTGAAACAATTACATAGTCAGAAATAAGCTTACGCTTTGGCTTTGTAAGTTCATCGAGTGAAACACGTGCCGCCCTGTCTGGAAAACATGTTGATATTGTCCTAAACGTAACATCTTCTCCGCCACATTTTGGGCAATAATATGCCGTTTTATCCATGGCCTACGCCTCAGTTTCCTTCAAATACTTATCATACGCCTCTTTATATGTGGTCACTACGTGCCTAAATCCTTCTGCGTAGTCCTTTGAATAATCATCGTACCTCCAGTTGTCGTCACAGAACCAACCTATCGTACTACGCTTTTCTGAAATCTTTTTCCACGCTTCAACGGGAATGTGGTCTTTGTAGCATACGTGGAATATGTGCGTTGGGTCTACCCTGTCTATCCAAGCAAACAACCTGTCAACCATTCCCTGCCTGCCGAAATATTTCATTTCGATATCCCAATAGAATGTAAACACTTCACCAAATTCTTCCAACGACTTCAGAAAGGTGTAAACTTCAAACGAAACTTTTGAAGCATCAAGATAGTCTCGGCCCCAGCACACAAGAAGTATCTTATTCCCCGGATTTGCCCTTACGTCAATGCCCTGAATGCCATCCACCATCTGAAGATACATATCCGTTCTTCCACGTTCGTAATTCTTGCTTACCGAATCTCTTGCAATGGTATAGTCGAACCTTCCACCGTCTGACTTTATTCCCGGTTTGTTCATGGCAATTCTTAAAAATAGTTCATGGTCGTACATGTGGTTTCTACAATCATTCAGGTAGTCGCTGTAATGTACGTCTTCTGTTCGCATTAATGCACAATACGAAACATAATTGTGGTTTATGAAATTGTTCATTTCAAACGGTGGAACAACAACAAACTTTTCATCACCATCTGTAATGTGGCACATATCGGTATATGCAAAACCACATTCGGGATGTGCTTCAAGCGTGTTCATCGTTTCTTCGATGTAATCTTCAGTAACGGAATCATCTGCATCAAGAAACATAACGTACTTTGTCTTAACTCGTTTAAGTGCTTCGTTTCTTGCGCTTGCAACCCACCTGTTTTCTTTCAGCTTAATTAGTTCTACATCGTATTTCTTAACAACTTCACACGTATCATCCGTGGAGGCATCGTCAACGACTATCACTTTTGGTTTTACGGTTTGCACCAATAGGGAATCTATCGAACGCCCTACAGTCTTCGCACCATTATGAACCGCTATTATTGCCGTAACCCCATCTTCAAGTTTAGCAACAGGTTTTATGTTTTTGACTGTCTTGTCTATTCGTTTGAATATCCTATCGGGTGCAAAGTTGGTGGCAACGTAATTTCTGTAATCTTTAGAGTTATAGTCACCTTCAATCATGGCAAGAAAGTCGTCTATGCTTGTCCACAGATATTCAGGCTTATAGATGTTTTCCGCACCAACAAAGTTATGAATTATAGGTTTTATGCCCATTGCCATGGATTCGCACAGCCCCATTCCCTGTGATTCCCAAGGGCTTGTACAGACTGCATAGTTTTTATCTTTAAGCCATTCTTGCATATTTTCTATATACCCATGGTAAGAAACGTTCTGTTCTATCCCAAGTTTATTTATTATGTGTTTAATGTAAAGTCCAAATCTAGGGTCTTGAATTCTACCAGCAATATGAAGCATATATGAAGGGTCTTTTTTAACCAATGCATTGAAAGCGTGAATCAGTAGCATGATTCCCTTTTTTGCGTTTATGTCTGCAACAAAGGCAAGGTTTTTCCCGTTTTCCCTTTCTGCAAATTCCCATTCTTTAACTTCAAGCGGGTTGGGGATTATCTGATAGCTTTTAATCTTGGCTTGCTGAAGTGCCAAGTCCTGAACATGTTTAGCTACAAAAATTACTTCGCTTATCTTGTCCCAATTAATCCTTGGAATGTATCCCGAAAGAACTTCGTAGCTATGACACCTTAAAATAACTTTTTTGCCATCCAACAAATCTGAGTGCGTTAATTGAATCGCAAGTTCGTTAGCCCATTCAATCCAAACCACATCTGCATTGCTTATAGCCTTTTTGATCTGTTCTTGGTCATTGCTAAAACACGTTGTAACTGTGTGTGATTTAGAAAAATGTGCTTCTATTGGTTTAAGAAAGTTCTGTAATCCGTTAAGACAAAGTATTGATATGTTCATAAGCATCCTGTTTTAAACGCAAAAAGGCCACCACGTTATGCAATAGCCTTTAATTTCATGGTAGCCTCCCGTAGCTGATTCCCGAAAAATTGTTAATCTTGATATGTGTATATCACACTTTCTTGAGTTTGTCAAGAAAAAAGTTGGGCATGGTGATGCATTTTTATAACAAATAGGTTCCGCAATTAGCACAGTATTTACTGTTCGACTTTGCGGTTCTTCCACACGTTGGACATTTTACTTTGTCTGTTGTTGCAACAAACTTTTCCACTTTTATTCCAGAGTCAGTGTACCCCTTCAAAACAATGTTAATTACATTGCTTTGTGATTCAAGGGTTTTTGTACTTCCATATTGGAAGTCTTGCCTTGTTTCTGAACCCTTAACGGTGATTCCTTCGTCTTGAGTTGGGACACAACTATTTACAAAACAGCCCCCTCTTGTGGTTGTCTGGGGACTACAACTACTTATGTCGGAACTACAAGTAATTGTAGTGTCCCTATAGGGCTGCGGTGTCCACGACCCTTGGTCTGTGTACCATGGGTTTATGTATTTTTTTACATATACATCTTCATACTTCTTGGTAACTTCAACTCGTTCTTCAAACCAATATTCAACCGTCACAATCCCATCGTCGACCCTATCTCCACGATGTTTTACAATTTCTTCTGTCTTTTGAATGAACTTAAATTTGTTGCGAACAGACATTCCTTCAAGAAAACCAACCAATTCAACTTCGGAAAAACCGTCAACGACTATCCTTCCATCAGTTACGCTTTCCCCATCAATCGAAATGCTTGCTACTGCCTTTCTTGAATCCTTGTTCTTCAGAAGAATAGAATACTCAGAACCAAATGGCAACCTTACTTCTCCACCTTGTTCCCTGAGAACCTTTCCTCCACATTTAACCACTACGATAAAATTATTTTTGTACACCATTACATCCTCCTGAGGAGCTTGCGACTAACGCCCCAAATGTTTTAAGTCGCAAAAGATTTACACCATGCCCAATATTTTAGTGGGGAGGGGGTGGCGAAAGGAGGGCCAATTCCACCCCGAACTTAGTGTGTGGGCTCGATATGCCCGCCACTTAAACATTATCTAAGTCTCCCCGTTTTCTTCTTTCGGTTCTTTCCAGAGATCGTTCTCTAGCAAAAACTGTGTTAATCCTTCAGATATTCCATCAAGCAGTGCTTCTTTGTTGCACTCATGACCAATGTTTCCCATACAAAATATTTGGTCAACTGCGTGGACAACCTCATGTATAAAAACTACAAATTGATTTGTTGGTGATTGTGGAGAACCGCCCAAAGTATTTGCCTTAACCCTAATTGTTTTAGTTTCGCTATCATTTTGGCCTGTAAATTCCGACGTTTCATCGAAACAATATGGGTGCATTACTTTGTATGTATGCCCGCCCAATTTAAACGTTTTTGGAAACATAATTTCTCCCGGTTGTTTTCTGGAGCCACGGGAAGGCTTCGCTCCCTCGACATGCCGATTACAAATCGGCTATTCTACTAGCTGAATTACCGTGGCGTTATCTGGTCTAGGTGGATGGTTCCGCCCCACCGACCTCTTAGGCCCAAACTAAGCGCTCTACTGCCTGAGCTACACCTAGATGTTTTGGTTTTTAGGCTGTTGCTTTAGAAATGCCGTTACCGTGGTAGGACATCTTTCTGCCAAGCAACCATCCATTTTCCTGATATTCTTTAATTTCTCCCCTTTTCACTCTCTTGGTTTCAAAAAATTCATCATTGTAAATCCAACTTGTTCCGTAGTGACTGTTCCCGCTTCCAGATTGCCTAATTGAATTTGCACGTCCAATTTTTAGCTTTGTTTCTTCGGTATGCTTTTTCCCCAAAAAGGGACTTGGCATTCCACGCACTGAGCCATTCTTTGCCCTACCCTTTTCTACCATATCTCTCATATTATCATCATTAGTTCCAATAAAGAGATGTTCTGGGTTTATGCATTTGGGATTATCGCAATGATGGCATACGAACATCCCATCTGGTACATATCCTATAAAAACAAAATACGACAGCCTGTGCGCCCTTCTGCTAGTAAATTGGTTTCTCCTAGCAACACCATATCCATGCATGTTTAGACGCCTATTCCACTCCCAACAATCAGTTTCTTCGTTAACTGTTGAATTTTCTATTAAGTATTTTCTTATTTCGTCTTTTGTCATATTGATAATTTTTATATGCGTTCTTCCTTAATAAAGCCTTCGTCAATAAGATTATATACAAACGCATTAAGTCCAATGCCCCTGTTGACGTTTAGTTTTGTGTTTTTTACAAAGGACACGAGACTGTCTTTCCATCCGTCTACTGCCATCCCACTAGCCTTATCATACAACAACCTTCCTTTAAATTCAAACGAACGTATCCTCCCATCCAATATCGAATATTCTATGTTCGTTTGTGGTGCTGATATTGTTGTAACTGTTGCCATTATAATATCTCTGTTTTTATTTAAAAAATAAATTGATTGCGGTCTTATTTTTTAACTACAACATATCACACTTTCTGCTAAATGTCAAGTCTTTTCTGCGACTATTTCTTTTTTGGTTTCCTTCTAGCTACACCCTTCATGGCTTTGGCTTCTTTAGCCTTTTCGTCGGCCATTTTTTGTGCCGCCTTAATCGCCGCATTATATCTTTTCTTGTCATTAACAATTACCTGTGATTCAGCGATTGTCCTAGCATCGTTTTGGGCTTCCCATTCTTTGTCGAAAGCTGTGTCTAACTTTGCCATAATGTCTCCTATTTCTTCAAACTTGGATATTTCTTGTAAACGGCTCTTTTAACTGCGGCTATTTCCGAAGCGGTTCCGTATTGTGCTACCCTTGCTAAGGCGTTTCTCGCCCTTGCGATTGTGTCTATTGGATATTTACGCTGTTTTGGAAAAACAAAAGCACTATCCGGTAGTGCGTTACGTCTTTTGGTCGTTAGTTCCGCCATCTGTTGCACCCTTCAACCTGTTATCGGTCTTATCTACTTTTGAAACTGCCGCACCAATCATAGCGGTTGTAAGTTCGGCGTTTTCGCTTGACAATATCAAATCCTTTTCCTGCTGAATTGTCCTGTTGTTTGGAAGGACTTCCTTAGCTTTAAGGTATGACAAAAATGTATCAACTGAAATTTCATTGTTCTGAAGCGCAACAAAAAGTGCTGTAAGGACTTGGGGATCAACATCGCCAGTCGTATAATCCTTGTTCAAGACTACGTTTATCTTTTCTATTTCAGATTCCATTGCCCCAACCCATCTTGCCAACCATGCAAGAACACCCTTCATTCCTTCTTCGACACAAGAAGCGATATTGCTTAGCACTGCAAAGTCTGAAGTCTGTCTAATTAAAAGACCTTCGGCAGTTTCAACCCCACGCCTCTGCTGTTCTATCATTCGTGACCCGACAACAGCCATCTGCTTTTCAAGTTTGTCGAGTCCGTTTTCGAGAGCACCAACGCTATCTGCGGTAGCCTGCATTATTCCACATTTTGCGTTCGGGTCGTCTGAAACCCACGCAGTTGAAGAACCTATTCTTAGTGTTGCACCTTCTTCAAGCTTGAATCCTGCCGCCCATGGTGTTGGAAGTCCACAGTAGTGAAGTGCGTGAAAGTAATCAACATTTACCACAAAATGTTTTACGTTCAAATATGCGAGGTCAAGCAAGGGGCTTTCTTTCGGATTTACACTGTTTTCTTGAGCACCGAAAAACACAAATGGAATTTCTGTTAGTTTCTTGCCCATTACTTCTGGTTGGATTGTTGATTCTACCTGCCACGCACTCCCAACCTTTTTGTGAAGAACCTGTTCATAAATCCCTTCTTCGTTTATTCTTAATTCCCTAACCATTTCAACTTCTTCGGTTTCGTACGGGTCTGTATTTTTTGGGACAAAAGCGCTTTCCTTCAATGTCAGTCGCATTAATTTTATTTTGTCACCAAATCGTTCTGTAACAGGGTAGAGAATCGAAGTTGCAGAATACATCGCAAGTTTTGGGTCTCCACCTTCGGGTGGCGCATCAATCAATATCCCATAATACCCATAAGAAATATCTTCCGTTACTACCTTTCGCACGACTTCTTCAAAGTTCTTTCCATCCAAAGTCATGTCCTTAAATAGTCTCTTAACCTTTTCTGGGCATTCTGCTTCGGGCGGCTTCCGCATTATTGCACCCGTAAGACCCTTTTGGGTACGAGTGGTTGCGCCATAAAGTGAACCACGCTTCAGGTAGGCATCGTATTCATCTGACGACTGACTAGTAAGTTGCGGAACGTATGTTGTTCCTGCGTCCTTAATCTTCTTTTCGCTCTGAAGGTCGCTTATCATCTGCCAACCTTCTTCAAGGTCAATATAGTACGGACTCTTGCTATCAACAGGCATGTCCAAACTCCTTTAATTTATTCCGGGTCTGCTAATAGTTCCGAAAAATGGGTCACAGCCATGGCATTAACTAGAACTTCAGTTCCATCGTCAAATAGCCACCTGTCAACGCTTAGCAAGCCAATTCTTTTTTTTCGTGCTTCTCTATCGAACAGAAGGAAATCCTTGTATTCGTCGGGAAGCGAATCTTTGTCAACCTTAATCCACATCATGTGCCACTCACTTTTACCATTCCTGAATATCCCTTGTTTTCAATCCACTTTAGAAACTGTGACGTTGCATCTACCATATCGTCATGTACATAAAGTGGGAATTGAGTCATTTCACTTTCGTAGTCTACCAACCATGGTGCTTTTTCTGGTAGCCACACCTTTCCTGCTTCTATTTTGTCAGACTCTACTGACATTCTTATTTCTTTACTTATATTTCCTGGTTCTATCGCAATTACCGGAATTCTTGTGTCGTATCGCAAGTCCTGAATTAAACTCTGACCAGAAGCCTTGTCTTCTATCAAAACAGCATTTGGGGAATGTTTTTCATACTGCTTTTTTATTTCAACCTTAAGTTTTGGATATTCTACCCTTTCCCTGAAAACATCTAACAAATAATATCCGTCTTTTGCAACCCCCCACGTTAGACATACGCTTGGGTCGTTGAGCTGTTCTGGTTTATAGGCGCAGTCGATGCTCTGTACGATTCTTTCAAATTCTGGTTTCTTTGTGTAATATTTAAACCACGCAAGTTTTATTATCCCACCTTCTATGTCAACAGGTCTTTGCTGATACTGTGCATTCCATTCGCGTGTTCCGACTGTAAGTTTAACAAATTCAAGATATTCTTTTTCAAATATTTCAAGTTCAGGCCAAATTGGGTCTCCAGCTTTTCTTCTTATTATGTCATCATCTACTTCAGCCAAAGCAGGGATGCTTACTACTGTCCAATTTTCCCTCTTGTGTTCTGTTAAAAGCCATCCGGTTAAGTCGTTGTTTGTCCATCTTGTCTGACAAACTATAATGGCATTGTTAGACATTAAACGAGTATAAGCATCACCCTGATACCACGACCTTAATCTGCCTTGCTTTAATGCGCTATCTGCTGCCTCGCGTCCTTTTATCGGGTCATCTATGATAAGTAAATGAGCACCACGACCAACTATCTGACCACCCAAACCGATTGAAAAATATTCGCCACGTTGGAGAGTATTCATTCTGTGGATGGATTTTGACGTTGGAGCTATGTTGCAAACAGGGAAAATCTTCGTGTGCAACGGGTCTGTCATTTGATCTCTTACTACACGCCCAACATCGTCTGCCTTATCCTGTCCATGGGTTACAAATATTATCTTCCTGTCAGGGTTCCTTCCCCAATACCATGCGGGGAAAAACTCTGAAACTAGCATTGTCTTTCCTGAACGGGGTGGAAGGTTTATAATAAGTCTTTTTATCTTTCCACTTTCAACGTCCTGAAGTGCGTTTGCCACTATAAGGTGGTGTCTTGCTATTTGATATCCGTTCCAAGAAGCAACCACATAGGCAAGCAGCTTTGAATAACACAACTGTTCTGGTGTTGGTTTTTGTAAAACATCAGTCATCAACTACTTCCGCTTCCATAACATCTTCAAGTTTGTTAAGGCTTGCAGCCCTAACAATGGCATCAACCGCATCTTTGTCAAAGTTCAAATTAAGAGAGGGTGCAGCAGAGCGTTCATCCCAACCCTTGTCTTTACCAAGGCACTTTATAGCAAAGATGGTAGAATTGGACTGCGCCATTCCACGCTTGTCATCACTTGCTATTTCGTAGTTAAGCCGTACGTATTCATCTAGCATTTCTTCTCGCACGGCTTCGAGTGCTTTTATAAAGTCTGGGTTTTTCTTCCAAACCCCATAATACCTGTGTCCATCAACCCCCACCGCTTTCATCGCACGCTTAACATTAAAATTATTCCTTGCGAATGCTTCGATAAACATTTTCATCTTAACGCTGTCGCCAGTATCGTCATCATCTTTAAACGGGATAAGGTCTGTTGCAGCAAGAATTCCGATTCCGGTTTCTTTTACTTCTTTTGCCTTTCTAAGTTCTTCTTTAAACCAACTATCCTTTCTAAACTTACGATAGTACATCATATAGTTGGTTCCTGCTTCGTCACAGGCTTCAAGCGCACCCTTGTTGTCAGCAAGAAGCCTTATGACTTTCATTGCAAGCTCTTTTTCTTTTGCGTTAAGTGCCATTTCTTGTCCTGATTTGTAACTATTTTCTGCACACACCTACTTTACGATATATCCAACACAGAAAACTTCTTATAGGTTCTAAGAAACTAAAACATTGAAAGGGGCAGACGGAGCAGTAAAATCGAAAAAACTTTCTATCTCCACGATATCCGAAATATTCCCACTTTCATCAGAGGCAGAAAGTCCTATCTGATATGTTCCTTCAGACAACGGAAGTTCGGTTGGTGCAATGACCTCATAATAGAACTTTCCTTCCACAAATGGAATCTCGACATGTAAATCTTCATACGCAAATGGAACCCCATCTGAAACCTTATAGTACATATTAAATTTACTTACCCCTACCCCATCGTGCTCAAACGATATTGTCCTTGGTTGGATATACATTTCTTTTCTCCTTAGTTAAATATTGGTTCTGATATTCGTTTATACAAAATCCACGGTTGTTCAACAAAAACTCCGTCCTTTGTTATCATAGACCTTGGGCCGTTTGAATTGGTCCATTCTGAATAATTTCTAGCACCTTCATCCGTTGCTATAATATAAGCCCTTACAGAAACGATGTAATGACCAGTTGCTTCCTTTGGTATAAAAATAAATAGTTCAGTTGTTTCCCAAAACCGTTCTGTTTTTCTTTCTATGTTATATTCTTTTAATTCAAACCCATCGACAGTTCCTTCTTGATCCCATTCGTAGGTTGTTGTTGCATCATCAGATATGTATAGATACGCTTCATACAGCGTAGTATCTGCACTTGCAATTCCAACCAAGAAAAAAATAGGTAGTAGGGTTGCTTTAAGGTATTTCATATTACCCTCGGATACCTTGCCCTCAGGACAAGGTTAATAACATCGGTTTCACCGCAAATTGTCTGACTGTGTATGCCAAGCAGCTTGACAAAATACGATAGCTAGTGCATACTATTGTATATAATTTGGTTAATATATGAAACTCATAAGAACCGTAAAACTTAAGCTTGATGTTCCGGTAGAAACCATTCAACCAACCGTTGATGCTTATACACGTGCATTTAATTTTGTGTGTCAACAAGGTTGGAATGATAGTGATTCTAATGGAGTATCTTTGCACAATAAAACCTATTTTACCACTAGA